>Ga0164290_1000858_pt1 | contig 71940 bp, 58 predicted proteins | sample Micstemetagenome_FD_108782 | JGI IMG/M metagenome (GOLD analysis project Ga0164290, IMG submission 108782) | Contaminated culture microbial community from soil near Moab, Utah, USA - Microcoleus steenstrupii SON62 (Illumina Assembly) | ecosystem: Environmental > Terrestrial > Soil > Soil crust...
GGCGGCTTCGTGCTGCGGCTCGAACCCCGTTTCCCGGAGGAGGTGACCGTCAGCAAGAAAAAAGCCGCCGAGTTCAAGGCCTGGATCGACCGCTGATTACTGGAGCAGGCGGTCGATGATGCGTTTGTCGGTCGGAATGCCCTTGTTGAGGAAGGTAATGACGGTCGCCTTCTTGTCGGGGAAGTAAAACCAGTTGGCGTCGATGCCGATTACGCCCCCATTATGCCCGAAGCTGTTGCCGACGGTGAACGCCCAGGTACTCAGTCCCAGCCCGTATTCACAGTCGCCGTTGGGGCAGGTCGGCAGCCGGGCCGTCTGTTTCATCTCGTTCAGGGACGATTCCCGCAGCAGCCTGCCGCCAAAGAGCGCTTCCGAAAACTTCAGCAGGTCCGTTACCGTCGTGATCAGTCCGCCTTCCGCGCTGCCGTCGTCGTAGGCCCGTTCCCAATCGCCGACATCGATCAGTTTACCGTCGCCGTAGAGGTCGAAATACGTCCGGACCACCCGCTCGTCGTTCCGCTTCTCCAGGTAGGAATCGATCATGCCCGCCGGACCGAGGATGAATTCCTGAAACAGGGCCTTCAGCGGCTTGCCGCCCGCCTTTTCGGCCACCATCCCCAGCAGCAGGTAGCCCGTATTGCTGTAGTAATAGCGCGTCCCGGGCTCAAAATCGAGCGGTTTGCCGTAAATGAAGCGCTGCAGGATGGTTTCCGGACGGCTCATGTCGGTATCCGCCGGCCGGTTCACCAGCGCGAGCTGGAAAGGAATGTTGTCTTCGCCCACGTTCCGGACGCCGCTGGTGTGAGTCAGCAAGTGGCGAAGCGTAATGCGGTCGTAGCCCGGAATGCGGTCTTTCGTCTGGGGCAGCCAGTCGGCCAGCTTGTCGGAGAGGCGGAGGCGGCCCTGTTCATGGAGTTTCAGCAGGACGGTCGCCGTCAGCGTTTTAGTGATGCTGCCGACCAGGATGCGTTCGGTGCCGCGCATGGCCGTTCCGTGTTCGAGGTTGGCCTGGCCGGAGGCGCCTACCCATAGCCCGTGGGCTTCCGTTTTCACGAGCAGGATGCCGCCCGGGGCACCGTGGTTTTTCCGGAACTGGTCCAGTTCGCGCTGGTAGAGCGCCTTTTTAGGATGGCGGGAATAATCGGGTAATCCAGCCGCCGGCGTGGGCGGTATGGTCAGGCTGGGCTGACAGGCGGCCAGGCTGGTGAGGACCAGCAGCCACCGGAATGAATACGTTTTCATGGGGTTCAATCGCTTGTTGTTTACCGAAAAATTAAGGATGCAGGTTCATGCGGGCGCCCAGGTGAAGGGCCTTGTGGGGCAGCACCGGGACGGCCTGCTGAATGGGCATGAGGCCGAAGACTTCGTAGCGGGCGAAAACCGAGGGGTTGGGGGTGAACCGGTAACCCGCGCCCAGGCCAAGGCTCGGCATGAACTTGTGGCGTAGGGGCGTGGTCTTCCGGAAGTCGCCGGTCCCGTCAGGCGCGTACACCGACCGGTTGGACCGCAGATGCAGGTAACCGCCGCCGAAGGTGGCATCGGCAAAGACGGGGCCGAAGAAGCGGCGGTAGCCCAATTCACTCCCGACAAAAAAGGCATCGTGCAGGCTTTTCTGCCGGTAAAAACCGACGTTGAAGGTCTGGTACAGCTGCGCGCCGGGCCGCCGGCGGTAGTAGAGTTCGGTACCCAGCCGGATACCCAGGTTGGGCGAGCGAAAGAAGCCTTTGAAATCGGGCAGGCTGATGGCGTGCGAGAAGACGGAAATCGTCAGCGGAAGGGCCGGACGGCGCTTGGGCAGATCCTGGGCGACGGCCATACCGGCCAGCAGCCCCAGGGCCAGGGTCAAACGAGTTTTCATGGAGGTGCATTTGTTGTTTACACCGCAAAATTGGCCCGAAAAGCGGTCTGGCGCTGGTTTTTGAGGGCTGAGGAAGCCGAAACAGGGGGCGAAGTTCCCGGGAAACGGGCCGAAGGGGCGGGAACGAATCCCCACTTTTTCCTAATTTGTGGAAGGTTCACGACCTTCGTACCCTGCCTAACCCTTTAGACCATGCATTTTAATATCGACGCCGCTGCCCAGCAGACCTACGATGCCATTGTAATCGGCTCCGGAATCTCCGGGGGCTGGGCGGCCAAGGAGCTGACCGAAAAAGGGCTGCGGACGCTCGTCCTGGAGCGCGGCCGGCCGGTGGAGCACATCAAAGACTACCCGACGACCAACGCCAATCCCTGGGAAATGACCCACCGTGGGCGGCTGCCCGTGTCGGTGCTGGAGGCCAATCCGGTGGCCGCCAAGACCGGCTACGCCTTCAACGAGTATTCGGGGCACTTCTTCGCCAACGAACCGGAGCAACCCTACCAGCAGATCAAGCCCTTCGACTGGACGCGCGGCTACCAGGTCGGCGGAAAGTCGATGCTCTGGGCCCGCTGGACGCAGCGCTGGGCGCCGTTCAACTTCGAGGATCCGCAAAAGGATGGGGTAGGTATCCACTGGCCCATCCGGTATTCAGATCTGGCGCCCTGGTACAGCTACGTCGAGCGCTTTGCGGGCATTGCCGGCAACAAAGACGGGCTGAGCACGCTGCCCGACGGCGAGTTCCTGCCGCCCTTTGACCTGTATTGTCTCGAAAAACACGCCCAGACCGCCTGGAAAAAAGCCTTTCCGGACCGCCACCTGATCGTGAGCCGGACGGCCAACCTCTCCCAGGCCCAGCCCATTCACAACGCCCTCGGCCGGGCGAGCTGCCAGGCCCGGAACTGGTGCGCCCGCGGTTGCCCCTACGGCGCGGCCTTCAGCTCCAATTCGGCGACCTTGCCGGCGGCGGCCAAAACGGGGCGGCTGACCATCCGGCCGTTCTCGGTGGTGCACAGCATCATCTACGACGAGGCGAAAGGCCGGGCGACCGGTGTGCGGGTGATCGATACCAACACCAAGGAAATGACCGAGTACTACGCCCGGATCATCTTCCTTAACGCCGCCACGCTCAACAGCACGCTCATTCTGTTGAATTCAACCTCCCGGCGCTTCCCCAACGGCCTGGGCAACGACAGCGGCGCGCTGGGGCATTACCTGATGGATCATAACTACCGCGGCCGGGTGGGCGGCGTTTACGAAGGCAACGACTTCGACGATAAATACTACTACGGCCGCCGCCCGACTGGCTTCTACGTGCCGCGCTTTCGGAACGTGCTGGCCGACAAGCGAAACGATTACATCCGTGGCTTTGCCTACGCGGGCGGTGCCGGCCGGGATGGCTGGGGGCGGGGCAACAGCCAGGAAGGCTTCGGGGCCGAGTTCAAGGAAAACCTGACCAAGCCGGGTCCCTGGACGATGAGCCTGACAGCCATGGGCGAAATGCTGCCCCGGTACGAGAACCAGGTTAAACTCAACCATACCATCAAGGACGCCTGGGGCATGCCGACCCTGGATATCGACTGTGCCTGGGGTGAGAACGAGGACAAAATGACCACCGACGCCATCGAACAGGGCAAAGCGATGCTGGAAGCGGCGGGCGTGAAGGTGACCTTCGCCTTCGACAACCACCAGGCGCCCGGGCTGGCCATCCACGAGATGGGCACGGCGCGCATGGGCCGTGATCCAAAGACCTCCGTGCTCAACCCCTGGAACCAGGTCTGGGGCTGCCCGAACGTCTTTGTGACCGACGGCGCCAGCATGACCTCCTCGGCCTGTCAGAACCCTTCGCTGACGTACATGGCCCTGACCGCCCGCGCGGCCGACTATGCCGTGAAGGCGATGAAGCGGAAGGAATTGTAAGCGTAGGCTGGTTTAGGGTTTATGGTTTAGGGTTTATGGTTCATTGGTCATTGTTCATTATCCTGCTTCATCCCAGTAGTTACTTCTATCAGAATCAACGATAAACCCTAAACCTTAAACCTTTAACTAGTTCATGCGTAAAAGCGTAACGCTCGCCCTACTCCTGACCCTGGTTGGATTCCTGGGTGCCTTTGCTCCCCAAAAGCAGAGCTGGATTGCCATTGGCGACTCCATTACCTACATCAACGAAAACCTTAAAGAGACCGACAACCGCGTTACCAAAGGGTACATGACCCGGGTGGTCGAGGCCCTGCCCCACATTCAGTACACTAACAAAGGCTATAACGGCTGGACGGCCGGGCGCATCGCCGATCAGTTTGATAAGCTCGAGATTGGGAAGGCGGATATTTACTCGGTTTTTCTGGGGACCAACGACTGGTGGGGCGGGCGGCCGCTGGGTACTTTCGCGGACTACCGCGACAACCGGGGGAACGGCACCGTTTATGGTTCCTTCCGGATCATTGTCGACAAGATCCGGCAACGGAACCCGGAGGCGAAGATCGTTTTGATCACGCCCATGCAACGGGTGGATTTTGTGTACCTGTTCAACTACAAAAACAACGCTTACGGGTCTTACAAGCCCAAAAATGGTCAGCAGCTTGAGGCCTTCGCCCAGGCCATCGATTCCATCGGTCGGTACGAGCGGGTGCCGGTCGTGGATCTGTACCATACCCGGCAGCTGGCCCACGAAAAACTGGTGAAGTTCAAGCGGCTGAAAGACCCGCAGACCGGCACGTACCGGAATTACCGGTACCCGGACTTCATCGATGTGCCCTTCCGGCCGGAAAGCGACGAATACCCGTATCCGGCCGAGTCCGTCGCCATGACCTACGACGGCCTGCACCCCTCCGACGCGGGTTACGAGGTCATCAGCCGGAAGCTGGTGAAGGTGCTGAAAAAATACCGATAAGCAGGGCCACCGGGCGGCCGGGTAGCCAGGGCGCCTTATCCGCTCTCCCTAAGGCGCAACGTAAAAATCAATTCTGGTGAAAAACGCTATCGCCTGTTCAGTAAAGACCGCGCCGATCCGGCTTTAAACAGTACCAATGTTGGCAGGGCAAACCAACTAGTCCTGTCGTTCCTAAACCTCCATAAACCATGATTAAACGCATTCTCCCCGCCGTATGCCTGGCCCTGCTCGCCAGTGCAGCGGTCCAGGCCCAGCGCGTGGGCGCGACGCCGGAATACGTCAAGGCCCTGACTGCCAACTGGAAAGGCGAACGCTTCCCCGACGGCCGGCCCAAAGTGCCCGACATCGTCATCGAACGCCTCCAGAACTGTACCCTGGAGCAGGTATGGGGTTACCTGGGGAACAAGGGCTACCGCAACCAGGTGGAGAAAAACTGGGTGATCCTGAAGCCGGGAGAAACCATGACCGGCCGGGTTGTGACGGCCCAGTTCATGCCCATGCGGCCGGACCTCGACAGCCTCGTTCGGTCCCAGGGCAAGGCCGAAGGGCGTTCCCAGAAAGGCGGCATCAACATCTGGCCCATCGATGTGCTGACCAAAGGAGACATTTACGTGGCCGACGGCTTCGGGAAAATCAAGGACGGAACGCTCATCGGCTCCAGCCTCGGCAACGCCATCTACGGCAAAACCGGTAAGGGCGTGGTGTTCTACGGTTCGGTGCGCGACATGCAGGAACTGAAAGACACCAAAGGCTTCAACGCCTGGGTGAAAGGGCACGACCCGTCCTATATCAAAGACATGACGCCGACGGCCATCAACGCACCCATCCGGATCGGGGAGGTGAGCGTACTGCCCGGCGATGTCCTCTTTGCCAACGAGTACGGCGTGGCCTTCATTCCGGCGCACCTGGTGGAAGGGCTGGTGGCCGCTTCCGAAATGACCGCCCTGCGCGACGAATTCGAGCGGTTCCTGCTGCAGCAGGGGAAGTATGCGGGTGGGGAGATCCACGGCGACTGGTCGGACAAGATCAAAAACGAATTCCGGGCCTGGGTAGCCAAGTACCCGAAGCAACTGGCCGTGACGCAGAAGGATATCGAAGCCTACCTGGCTAAGGAAGGACATTGATTCATTGCACCACCGGGTAGGGGGTGGAGCGCCGCTGCGGTGTTCATTGCCAACTGCCCGGTGGTTATTTCCCCGCTAAATTACTGATCGTCATGAAGGCATTTGCCGTACTTGCGCTGGCCCTGCTGGCATTCTCCCGCCCCGCCGTCGCCCAAACCCTACCCAAAGAAGAACTCATCTTCCTCACCTCCGAATGGAAGGGCGACCGCTTCCCCGACGGCCGGCCGAAGATTCCCGATAACCTCGTCGAGCGGGCCAAACGAATCGGCATCGACGATGCCTGGACAGTACTCAAAAACGAAGGCTACACCAACCAGTTCGAAGGGGGCTGGAAGCTGATCCATAACGACGTACCGGTCGTGGGCCGGGCCGTAACGGCCATGTTCATGCCTACTCGCCCCGATGTGGAAAAAAACATCAAGGAGCGCGGCGGGAAACAGGGCCGTAAGGGCAATACCAACGCCTGGCCCATCGACGTGCTGGGCAAAGGCGATGTCTACGTGGCGGATGCTTTCGGCAAGATCGGCGGCGGAACGCTCATGGGCGCCACGCTGGGCAACGCCATTTTCAGCAAGACCGGCAACGGCGTTGTTTTCCACGGAGCCGCCCGCGACCTGGCCGAACTGGAGAACATCAAGGGCTTCAACGCCTTCGTGCGCGATTTTCACCCGTCTTTTCTGGAAGAAATGGTGCTGATGGGGCTTAATACGCCCATCCGGCTGGGCCAGGCGATGGTCCTGCCCGGCGATCTGGTCATCGCCCAGCGGGAAGGGGTGCTGTTTGTGCCGGCCCACATGGCCGAGCAGGTGATCAGTACCTGCGAATTCGTGACGCGCAAAGACCAGTTCGGTTTCGAAATGGTCCGGACCGGGCGTTATACCTCCGGGCAGATCGACAGCCAGTGGAACGACGAACTCAAGACCGAGTTTCTGAAATGGCTCGCCCAGCATCCCGAACTCGGCAGCATGACCCGCGCCGAAGTCGATAAAATGATGAGTAAACGGACCTGGTAAGGGCCTGGGCCGGGGCCGTTCAATCGATAAAAAGTTTAATAGGACCATTTTTAGCAAACCTAAATCCATAAACACCCAGTTTGCGTATGTAAGGCATTTGCCAACCCTACCCAAACCGTTGTTTTGAAGCCTACCTACGATACGGTCATCCTGCTGTTTTCGCGGCCTGAGCCCGAAGAAGCCGGCGCGAAGCGGTTTTCGCTGCGCGGTTCGGCCAACCGGCGGCTCATCCGGCGGCTAAACCAGGAAGCCTACCGCACCGCCGTCGCCACGGGGCTGCCGGTGGTCTGTTCCTCCCGGCTTATTACGCACGATGGTCTGTTTGCGGACCAGCTCAGCCAGGCCATCAGTGCCGTTTTTGCCCAGGGTGCCGAGCGGGTTATCTGCATCGGGAACGATTGCCCGAACCTGACGGTGGCCAACCTGACGGCCGCGGCCGTTCATCTCCAGCGGGTTCCGGTCGTGCTGGGACCCAGCCGCCGCGGTGGCCTGTATCTCCTGGGTCTGACCCGGGCCCTCTACGAAACCTACGGGCTGCAGAACCTGCCCTGGCAAACTCCCGAGCTGGCTTCGGCCGCCCAGCGCCTCTTCCAGGATTACCGCCTGGTGCTGCTGCCTACCCTGGCCGACATCAACTCGCTGCGCGACCTGCGCCTCTACCGGCCGCTGCACCCGGCCGCTTCCCTGCTGCTGCATGCCTTCCGGCAGTGGCTCGCCGCCCTGAAGTCGATCCGCGCAGACTGGGCAATCGTCCGTCCGCCGCAGCGGTTTCTGACCCGGCAGGCGTTCCGGGGGCCTCCTTCCTGCTAAGCTCCCTCTTTCTCCAGCCTTCCTGGCCCAATTCCGGTCCTGCTGCACCGGCTTGCCTCGCTGTACCCTCTGGGGCAGCGCTGGACTCTGTTTATGTCTAATGCCAACAACCTATCTGATGAAAATACAAGTACTCCTCCTCTGTCTAGTCCTGAGTATGCCCGCTTACGCCCAGCAGCGGCTGAATGTGACCGTAACCGACCTGCTGCTGCGCCGCCCCGTAGCGGGAATAACGGTGTTTGTCGAAAATGCTTCGGTCCGGGATTCGGCCGTCACCGACGCCCTGGGACGGGCTTCCTTCACCGGGCTGGCTCCGGACCGGTATACGATCCGCTCCCGGGCGACCAGCCAGTACACGGAGAGCGAGTTGTCCGACGTGGTGCTGCGGCCTAACGCGACGGCCACCTACACGCTGCTGCTGCCGCTGAAGCGGGAATCGACCCTCGATGAAGTCGTAGTGAACGACTCGCGGGCAGCGCGGCTGAACCGGCAAAATGCCGAAGTGTCGGCCCTGGTTACCAAACGGGAGCTGCAGAGCCTGCCCATTGAGGGCCGCGACATCACCCGCTCGCTTTTCCGGCTGCCGAATCTGACCATCGCCTCGATCGGCTACGCTGAGGCGCCCAACGTAGCCATCAACGGCCTCAACGGCATTTATACCAACTACCTCATCGACGGCATGGACAATAACGAGCGGTTCCTGGGGAACGTGAAGTTCAACGTGCCGGTGGGATTCGCCGAAGCCATTACGGTCTATACCAACAATTATTCGGTTGAATTTGGCAATACCAGCAATGGGGTGGTCAACGTAACCAGCCGCTCGGGCTCCAACGAACTGACGGGCGAAGCGTTTTACCTCACCCGCCCGGGATCCATCATCGACGCCCCGTCGCGCTTTCCAACCCTGGATCTGTCGGGCAACCAGGTTAAGGACGGCTTCCAGCGGCACCAGGTGGGCTTTGGCCTGGGCGGGGCACTGAAGCGCGACAAGACGTTTTTCTACGTCAACGTCGAGCACACCTACGATAAAAAAGACAACCTGCTGCGGGTGCCGGACCTGGGCGTGAACGAGATCGTCACTGGCCGGAACGAATTTCAGTATTATTCCGCCAAGCTGGACCAGGTCTGGAGCCGCCGGTTCAAGTCTTCGCTGCGGGTGAATGTCGGCTCTTTAGACATCGACCGGCAGGGCGGCGGGCTGGAAGGCGGCATTCTGTTTCCCTCGGCGGCCTCGGCCCAGCGGAACCGGACCTACCTGATTGCCCTCAAAAACGCCTATGTGCTCAGCGAGGATCTGACGGCCGAAACCAATTACCAGCGTTCGTTTTTCCGCTGGAATTACCGGGAGCCGGTCAACCCGACCAGCCCCTCGGTCACCGTGCGCAACCCGGCCGGCCAGCCCATCGCCACCCTGGGGCAGAGCGGGGCGATTTTCGACGATTTTGAGCATACCGACCAGTTCCAGCAGAAATTTACGCTGCGGCGGAACAACCATACGTTTAAGGCTGGCGTGGAGTTCACGACCTCCAATTTCTCGCTGCTGGGCGGTGCCAACCCCTACGGCACCTATGACGTGCAACTGACGGCCCCTCAACTGGCCGACCTGAAAGCCCGCAACCTGGGCTCCCGGCTGGACGTGGGCGATCTTCCCCGCGACGTGCGGGTGCTGACCTATGACGTGGAGCTGCGCCCGACGACCTTCGGCGCCCGCCAGAACGTCCTGAACCTGTACGCCGAAGATCTGTGGACGGTCTCCAACCGGTTGAACCTGACGTTCGGGCTGCGGTACGATTACGACAACCTGACCAAAGGAGCCGGTAAGCGCGGCGACCTCAACAACCTGGCACCGCGGCTGGCGTTCAATTTCCAGCTCAGCGACCGGAGCGTCGTGCGGGGTGGGTACGGGATATTCTACGATAAAATCAAGTATTCGGTTTACAGCGATAACCTGCAGTTCAGCAGCAACGGAGCTGATTTCAAACGGCAGCTGGCTGAACTGCAGCGGCTGGGGATTCTTTCCAGGGATGCGGACCTCGACCGGGTGACCTTCCCGGGCAACTTGAACGCCCGTTCGGCTTCGACCGTCACCTACCTGAACGGACCCAGCTCCGACCAGCTGCAGGGGCGCCGCGACCGCCAGTTCAGCAACAACATCCGGATCATGAACCCGGACGGCTTCCAGAATCCGTATTCGCACCAGCTATCGCTGGGCTACCAGTATAAGCCGAGCCCGAATTTTCTGTATTCGGTCGATCTGGTGCACGTGGCGACCAACGATCTGTTCTACATCTACAACCTGAATGCGCCCGCGCCGTATCCGCTCAATAATCCCAACGACGTGAAGACGCGGACCGTTGCCCAGGCCTACTTGACCCGCCCGGTGCCGCTCTACCGCGACGCCCGGGGCCAGTACGCCCTCGCCAGCACCGGGGACACCCTGCGCGGCATCGCCCGGAACGTATTCATGACGAAGACCGACGGTATCGCGCGCTATTACGCGGCCAATTTTGTGGTACAGAAGCTGAAAGGAGCGGACCGCTATGCCTACCGGCTGGGTTATACGCTTTCCTCGATCAAATCGAACACCGGCGGGATCAACACCCGGGCGCAGGATTCCAACGACTTCAACGCTGAGTATGCCTACGACGACAACGACCGGCGGCACGTCGTCAGCGGGATCTTCTACTGGTTTCCCCTGCCGGGCCTGACGGTGACGCCGGCGGTGCTGCTGCAGAGCGGCCAGCCGATTACGCGGGTAGCCGACGCGCGCATTTACGGCACGGCGGACCTCAACGGCGACAGTGAGAGCTTTGGCCTGACCTCCGACCTCCAGCCCGGCGAAACGCGCAACAACGATCGCCTGCCCTGGGGCCGGACGGTGGACCTGTCGGTGCGCTACGCCCTGCGGGTGGTGGGCAAGTCGCGGCTGGAGTTATCGGCCGATGTGTTTAATTTGCTCAATTCCCAGAACCTGACGGGCTTCAACGCCACCCGGACGGCCTCGAACGTCATCCAGGTCGGCCCCCGCGGCTCCGGCATCACCGTCAAGGCCGCCGGCCCCCCGCGCCAGTTTCAGTTTGGGATTCGGTATTTACTTTGATGGTTTAAAGTTTAGGGTTTAGAGTTTATGGTTGCTTCGCCTCGGTCAGCGTTCTCAGGCGAAGCAACCATAAACCTTAAACCCTAAACCATAAACATTTCCCCATGCACCTAACCAATACCCCCAGCGAACTCCAGATCTACCTGCGGACGCAGCGCTGGCTGGAGCCAGATGAGACGGTTGAAGCCGTGGAAAAGCCCGGTGAGGGCAACATGAATTACACGCTGCGCGTGCGCACACCCCACCGGACGCTGATCGTCAAGCAGTCGCGGGCTTACGTGGAAAAGTACCCGCAGATTCCCGCCCCGGCCGAGCGGGCCCGGCTGGAAGGCGCCTTCTACCAGCAGATTGCCGCTTATCCGGGGCTGCAGGCGTTCATGCCCCGCCTGTACGGCATGGACGAAGCGCATAACGTGCTGGCCCTGGAGGACCTGGGTGAATCCAGCGATTACACCCGCCTCTACCAGCCCGGGCAGACTCTATCGGCCGAAGACCTGGGAGCGCTGCTGACGTATGTGTCCGAACTGCACCGCGCTTTCCAGACCGATGCGCCGGTTCCGGCTTTTGCCAACGAGGCCATGCGGCAGCTGAACCACGAGCATATCTTCCGGTATCCCTTCCTGGAAGAAAACGGCTTTAACCTGGACCAGGTACAGCCGGGTCTGCAGGAGGCCGCTATGCCCTACAAGCAGGACGAAGCTCCCCGGAAAGCCGTTACGGCCCTGGGAGAACGCTATTTCCCCGGCAAACCGGGCCGGGTGACGCTGCTGCACGGCGACTACTACCCCGGCAGCTGGCTGAGCACGGCTACGGGCATCAAAGTGATCGATCCGGAATTTGCCTTTTACGGTCCGGCCGAGTTCGACCTGGGCGTGATGCTGGCGCATCTGTACCTGAGTGAGCAGCCAGCGGGCGTGCGCGAAGCCGTGCTGAGCGGCTATGCGCAGCCGGAAGGGTTTGATGAGTCGCTGATGCGGCAGTTTGCGGGCGTGGAAATCCTGCGCCGGCTGATCGGGCTGGCCCAGTTGCCCCTGTCGCTGAGCCTGGAGGCAAAGAAAGCCCTGCTCCGGGAAGCCAGAATGATGGTTCTTTAATCCAAAACCAATGAAAAAATACACCTTTTCGCTCCTGTTTACCCTGTTGGCTGGCCTGGCGCTGGCCCAGTCCAAACCCCGCCGCATCTGGTTCGATACCGACCTGATGATCGGCCTGCCCGAACGCGCGCCCCGGGAAGTCGACGACGCCATTACGCTCATGATGGCCCTGCAGCTCCCCGATAAGGTGGACATTGCGGGCATCAGCACGGTCACCTACGTGGATTACGGCTACGATGTGGCCCAGAAACTGCTGAAGTGGTACAACCGGAGCGGCCGGACCATTCCGGTCTATCGGGGTTCCGATTCGGGGCGGGATACCGGCGTGGAAAACGACGCTACCCGGGCGCTGGCCGAAGCCCTGCGGCGGGAAAAACTGGCCATCCTGGCTATCGGACCCGTGACCAACGTGGCGACGGTCGTTAAAAACCACCCCGAACTCGCCAAACAGATCGAAGAGGTGGTGGTTTGCGCGGGTCGGACGCCGGGCTATTCCTTCAAACCGGGATTGCAGAAGGTAACCGTGTCGGACTACAATTTTGAGCGGGATCCGGAGGCTTTCCGGGTGCTGTTTAACGCGGGGGTGAAGATTGTGCTGTCGGGTTTCGAGTGCAGCGTTTATACGTTCCTGGGCAAAACCGATGTTGAGTTTCTGGCCAGCGGTTCGGAGGGCGACCAGTGGGTTCATGGATACCTGAAGCCCTGGATGAAGCGCGGTGCGGAGCTTTTCGGGCCGGAAGGTTTTATTCCCTACGACGTCACGCCCCTGGGTTACCTGACGCACCCGGAGTATTTTCTCTACCACCAGAACATCCCGGTTGAGATCATCCCGCGAAAAAACGACGCGACCATCGGGGCCAACCGCCCGGCCGAAAAGCCCTTCCTGGAAGCTTCCTACGACAAGACGAAAGCACCCTGGCGGGCAACCTATGCCTACCGGACCCTGCCGGGCTTCGAGGAAATCCTGCTGGAAACCCTCAAGCAGGGACGGCCGAAGGGGAATTGAGGGATTTTATGGACAAAAGAGGACAAACAAAAGATCAGGGGATTGGTCTGGACTGATCTTGTTTCGTTTCTTCGTTCGCTGAACGCCAAAAAGAAGGGCGGCCCCCACTGGAGGCCGCCCTTGCTATGGGACGAGTTATTAGCGCATTTGTGAAATATTCCCGCGAATTTCTCCGCCGGGGAAGGCAGCCGAGTGCAGGTTGACGTAGAAGTTGCCGGCCCGCATGCTGTCCAGACGGCTCTGCGTCAGGGTTACCTGCCCAGTGATGGGCGAGGCGATGCTGCTGAAGCCGATGACTACCGGGCCGTTCTGACCCGGTGCACCCGCGTGAATATGGCCGGCGGTAGGCGTGAAGCCGCTATAGCGAACTTCGTAGGTCATCACGCGCGTCGTCGGGTTAACCATGCCCATAAAGGTGCCTGTGGCCATGGAGGTCGTGGCCGGTACTTCCTGCTGGCCGTTGAGGGTAGCTACCAGGCGGACAGTGTTATCCATGGGCGTAGGCGTGGCGTCATTGTCGTTTTTACAGCCCGTGAAGGCCAGCGAAAGTGCCAGCAGCGCCGCGGCGGAAGATTGCATCCAGTGCTTGTTCATAGCGAATAAATATGTGAAAGGGATAACTGCATTTTCACATACCTACGAACGAACGCGTCATCTGGATTTGGCTGACCAAAAAATGCTGGCCGGGTGGCCCGGAAAGTGCGGCAAAAGCCCCAGGCTGGATCCCTGAATCGAGCCATAAAAGCGGCTGTTAAGGGCCGTTTGTGGGACAAATTTCCCCGAACATAAACTGTAGCCCGTCTCAGGTTAACTAAGCCCATCGACCGGCCGGCCGCCGCTTACCTTTACCGGCAAGAATCCCTTGCTGATGAAAGCTATACGTCTCTTCCTGCCCGCCGGGTCCAACTTTATTCCCGATCTCTCCGAACTGGTCATCCTGTCCCAATTGGTCATTTTGACGGAGGCGGACTGGCAGCGGTTCTCCAAAACCTTTGACCGGGTGTTTCCCCATTTTATAGTCTGGCTCCGGCAGGCTTATCCCACGCTTACCCCTGCCGAAATCCGGATTATCTGTTTGAGTCAGCTGCGGCTCTCGACCCGGGAAATGGCCGACAGGCTGGGCGTCTCACCGGGAACCATCGTCAAAACGCGGTACCGCATTCGAAAGAAGATAGGCCTGGCAAAGGGTGAGGCGTTGCTTGGGGCGCTTAGGTAGGCTGTCGGGTTTTCCCCAACGTAGGCCATTGAATCCCTCTACCGCCGCCGCTTCTTTTTCCCCGATGATGACCGCCCGCCGGAACGCGATTTGCCGCCGCCTTTTTTCTTTGGGGCGACCTTCGTCTTAGCTGGGGCTTTAGCCGGCGCGGGTGCCGCAGCGGCTGCCTTGCCGTCGGCCTGTTTGGCGGCCAGGAGGTAGACCAGCGAGGCGGTACCGTCCATGGTAGGCTCGTTGGTGCTATAGTCGCCGAAATCGTCGTGGTAAACGACCAGGTCGCTCTGGAAGGCGGCGTATTCGTCGGGTTCGCTGAGCTTCAGGCCAAGAAGGTTTTTGTAGATGCTGCCGTAGACGGGGCCGTCGACCAGCCCGCCGTCGATGGGAAATTTGCCGATGCGGGTAAAGGCCGAATGTGGGTCGGTGGGCGTATCGCCCCAACTGGGCAGTCCATAGACGAAGCTGGTGCCCCAGGGATTGCAGCCGAATAGCCAGTCAAAGCAGGCCTGCTCCAGGGCCAGGTAGCGGCTGTCGCCCGTCAGTTTGCGGTACCAGTAGCACTGGATCGCGAAGGAAACCGTCAGGTTGTTGCTGCACCAGATAAACGGAATCCCCCGGGAAAAGGCGTTCTGCTGGGCTTTCTGCCACACTTTTTCGATGCCGCTGCGGTAGAAGCCGATGATGTGCTGCCGCCGGGAGTCCGTCAGGCGTTTGGCCAGTTCATAATGACCGATGTTGATGAACGGATACCACTGGTAATGCCGCGCCGTATCAGTACCGATCCAGGGCGTGACAGGTTCGATCAGGCCGTAGGCGTAGGAACTGTTGAGGTAGTCGGCGGCGCGTTTGCCCCGGGCCCGGGAGGCGTTGTAGAGTTCGACCGCCGCCAGCTCCATGTCATCCACGTAATTGTCTTCCTCGTAAAAGTACGGAGCCTTGCCTGGGGCCGTCTGGGCGACGCCCGGCTTCTGGAGGCCGATGGTATAGGCCGTCTGCGAGCGTCTCCACAGTTGCTCGGCGTACACGAAGTTCCGGCTCCGGAAAAGCTGGTAGCCCAGCGCAAAGGCGCTGCTGAACTTCCCGGCGGTCGAGGCGACGCCCGTTGCGCGGTTCTTATGCGTGAACAGGCCCTGGGGCTTGCCGGTGGCAAAATAGACGGGCCGTTCCGTGCCTTTACCATAAAACGGATCTTCCTTGGGCAGGCGCAGGCCCTGGTGGTCGCGGTCGTCGCCGAGCTGGTTAAACATCCAGTCGTCGGTCGGGTGCATCTTCAGCAGCCAGTCGAGGCCCCACTGCGCTTCGTCGAGCACGTCGGCCGTGCCGTTGGCGCCTTCCAGCCCGTTAGGCTGGTGGTTATCCCCGAACACTCTCGGAAAATCCCGGTAGGCGGCCAGCAGGTGGTAGGTGGCGTTGGCCGAGGTGGTGACGTACTGCAGGTAGTCCGAGGCGTCGTGCCAGCCGCCGGAAACGTCGACATGGGTACTGTCCGGCATGGGGCCGTACATGGTGTAGCCGTCGTGGGTATGGCAGGAATCCTTCAGAAAAGGGTTATAGCCGCTGCGCTGCTGGCGCATGTACCGCAGGCAGAAGTCGGCGGCTCCGTCGTAGACCGTTTCCCCGATGGTGAATTCCGGGGAGCGAACGCTTCCGGCCTGGAGGTAGTATTTGCCGGGTTTGTTGTAGGCCGTAAAGGTCAGCCGCTGGCTTTGCCGGAAGGGCCCGTAAGCACCGTAGGCCTTGCTGGCCGGCTGTTCGAGTACCACCTTGCCGGTGGCCGCTTCCACGAGTTGAAACCGCTGCAGGCTGTCGGTTGCCTGGCTCACCCAGAACGCTACCTTCGGACTGCCCGGCCGGTAGCCGAGCCAGTTAATGCGAATCCAGGCTGTCTCATCTTGGGTGGGTATAAAGGAAAACGACAGGAGGATAAGCACCGCTCCCAGCAGCAATTTCTTCATATTGGCAAAGATACGCCATATCTTCAAGATATGGCGTATCTCAGGGAAAGCGGCCGGTTAGGGCAGCCCGATGACGCAAAGGCTGTTGTAGGCGTCGACCATCTCCCCAAACCGGTTCCAGTCGCGGCGGGTGGCGTCGGGGTATTTCTTCACGAACACCGAGCAGTCGCCGAACAGGGATTCGTAGTGCTCATCGATCGTGCCCCGTTTGACTACTACCGGCTCGGCGCCTTTCTTCACCACGACGAAACTGAGATCCTTCGGGTTGGTGCCGATGCTGAAATTGCCGAAGGTGAACTCCTGCGACTGCTTCCAGCCCGAGGCGTCGAAGTACAGGGCCAGCTTGCTGGACGTCCGCGACAGCCGTTCGGTCAGCAGCAGCTTTCCGTTGCGGCGCGGGTGCGCGATCTTGTCGAAGTACACCATTTTCCGCTCCCGCAGCATAGGGTCAACGGATTGGGCAAAGCCGGGGATTTGCTGGGCCAGGGAAACGACCTGGTCCGCCTTGTAGGTTTTCTTTTTGCCGTCGGCGGATTTAACGATGATCTGTTGCGGCGCATCATTGATCAGCATACCGACCCGGACCTGGCCCCGGATGGTGTCGTTCTGGGCCGTAACCACGTAGCCATCCGTCCAGCTGGAAATAGCGCCCAGGGGAAGGTACTGCACATAGGAGGCAGAAGCCGCCAGGAGCAGGGCGGCCGTCAAAAAGGTCTTCATACCAAGTGTATCTGTTGTTCTAACGGATACAAAAGTAGCCTGGGGACGCCTTTTTTTGTGCTTAAGCGTCCCCAAGTGGCGATAGAAGCGGCTGAAGTGCCAAAGGAGGCGGGTGAACAGCCTGATACGCCATATATTCAAGATATTGCGTATCTCAGGGAACGCGGACTTTTCCGCCGCCCGAGTACGACCGCAAACTGCCATCGTACATGGCGTCGGCGGCCACCGGTCCCAGCGTGAACGTCCCGCGGGACACCACCCGCACCAGGTAATAAAAGCCCCTGGTGTCGCCCCCCGCTTCAGTAAAGAAATGAATCCGGTCGTCGCGGACGTCGAAATGGTCCGGCTGGGCGGCGTTTTTCACCCAGGGCATTTCCCGGGCTTCCGTCAGCCGTGGGTTTTCACTCTCGAAGCCAGCCGGGAGCAGGTCCGTCACCACCACGTTCTTCACGGGAATGCCATCCTGGCTCGCCAGGGTGAGCCGGACGACCACCAGGTCATTCTGCCGGAAGGTGCGGAGCGGGTTGCCGTCGCGGTCGAGGAATTCCCGCCGGATCCGCAGCCCCTGATCGGCTTCCGGTACCTGACCGGCCGCACTGACGCCCTCCGTCCGGGCAAACCAGTACAGCGAGCCCGTCCCCTTCGCCTGAATCGCCACACGCTGCCCGGCCAGACCCCGGTTCAGCTTCAGCTCTCTGCCCGTCAGCTGCCCGAGGGCTTTTCCACTCGCCGATACGCTGGCGGTGGCCGTGGAGGCGGCCGCCTTTCGGGCGATCTTACCCAGGGCAAGGGTGGCAAAAACTGCTTCCTGGGTATTCAGGTAGGTTGCGGCGTTCATGGCGCGTCCCAGCTGCCGGGCCAGTTCCGGAATCTGGATGTTATCCGGCTCGCTCTCCAGGAGGGTATTCAGTACGAGGGCAAGGTTGCGGATGGGCGAGGCGTAGCTATCCCCCGACTGACGGCCCGTGGTCGGATCCGCGTAGCGCTGCGGTAGCAGGGATGCGTAGCTCCGGGTATCGCCCGCCAGCGAGAAGGCCCCGGCCAAAAGGTAGCGCCCGTCGGGCGGCAGTTGCCCGACAATGCTTTTGTAGTAATTCATGGCCGGGCGGTTGGGACGGCCACCGAGCGCCAACACATAGAGACCATAGAGGGCTGTCCGGCTCGGCACCTTGCGAATGATCGTACCGCTTTCGTCATGGCTCACCCGCTCCTCGGTCGCCGGACCGCTCGTCTGGGCCTCGAGGTAGTCAATGGCTTTGCTCAGCACCTTCGGACTCACCTCGAAGCCCGCCCGGCTCGCTTCCGTCAGGAAATGCAGGGCGTAGGCCGTTACCCAGGGGTCTTCGGTGGCCGTTCCCGGCCAGAGGGCGAATCCGCCGTTGAACAGTTGCTGAGACTCGACGCGCCGCAGCGCTTTCTGCACCGTAAAGGCCGGATTCAGGTCGCTTTCGCCCTGGCTGACAAAGTAGGCGCCCGGCTTGCCGATGGTTTTGGTCAGCTCCGCGAAATACAATTGCGGAAACGCCACGGACAGCACCTGCTCCAGACAGCCGTACGGGTAGCCGAGCAGTTCCGACAGCGGTTTCCCCAGCTGAACGAGGGGCGACCGGCTCAGGACCAGTTCACTGCGCACGGTAGCCGGCAGGAAGGCGTGGCGGAAGTCGATCGTCTGGTTCTGGCCCGCGGCGATGACGCCCGACTGGGTTGTCTGCTGCAGGGGCGAGGCGGGGCGTACCGTCAGGTCAATGCGTTCGGAAAAGGTCTCGTTCAGGCCCCGCACGCTGATGGTGAGGTTGCCGGTGCCGATGGTGCTGGCTGCCCGTAGACCAAAGTCAACCCGCCCTTCCCGGCCCGGCGCCAGCGTGATCGACTGGCTGCCCGTACCGCTCAGCGCTCCCTGGGTACGCAGTGTAGCCGTGACGGTCGCCGGGGCTTTGGTCGTATTGGTCAGGGTGACCGGCAGCAGCAGCGAATCGCCGGGGCTGAGGAAACGGGGTGCGCCGGCGCTGATCACGATGGGGTCGGCCACGCGCATGTTTCGCTCGGCCGATCCGAAGGCCCGGCCCTTGTAGGCCACCGCCATCACCCGCAGATTGCCCGAAAACGAGGGGATATCGACCTCGAAGGTGGCCTCTCCGCTGCCGTTGGCCTTCAGTGGGCCGCTCCAGAACGTAACGAGCCGGACCCGCCCGTTGCTCAGCGGGTTGATGCGCCGGCCCAGATTATAGCCGTCGCCCCCCGACGATGACCGCCGGCTCAGTGCCAGTTCCGGAAAGAGAAAGCCGTATAAATCGTGGCTGCTCACCTCCAGCGCCCGCTTCTGGTAGAAAAAGCCGTGGATGTCGGGCGTCTGGAAATTTTTCATCTGGAGGATGCCTTCGTCCACGACCGCCACGGTAAGAGCGGCGTTCGCCTCGGTTTTCACCGTGATCCGCTGCCGGGTTTTGGAGCGGGATTCCGCCGCGGCGGTCACCTCGACCGGAAGCCGGGTGTCTTCGTCCTCCACCTTCACCGGCGCAAAGCCGTGGGCAACCGTAAGCGGCAGGTTTGAATCGTCCAGGGGCCGGATGAGCGTAGCCGTAACATAGACGTTCGGCAGGTGTTCGTCTTCGATTTTGAAACTGTATTCGGCCGACTGGTTGTCGGTATCCAGTACCTGCGTCTCCAGCACCTGGTTGCGTTCGATCGTGACGAGCAGCTTACCCGCAAACGGCGTCTTGAACAGCACCCGGGCCTTGTCGCCCACGCGGTAAACGGGCTTGTCAAATTCCATCAATACCTGGCCTTCCGTACTGACTTCAAAGGAAGAAGTTTCTGTGCTGCCGTAACCGTAGGCGTAGAAAGGCGCGGCGGTATAGCCTTCGCTGCCCGGGCGCCGGATGCGGATTTCGTATTCGCCCGAGACGGTAGGCACGTAACGGAACTGTCCGCGGCCGTCGGCTAACGTCAGGTTATTGGCGTACACCAGCCGTTCCTGGGTCTTGGAAACATACCGCAGGGAATTGTCCCCTTCCAGTTTCTCCAGCACGGTCTGATAGTCTTTCCGCACGACTTCCACCCGGGCGGAGGCGTTCCGGACCGGCTGGCCGTCACGATTCAGGGCGACTACCTCGACGGGAAGTGGCACGTTGATCCCGGTATACGAGGCTGCCGGGCGGAGGCCGTAGAAAACATCCTGGGTATAGACCGCAAAGGTGCTGAGGCGGTTGACGGGGCGGCTGTTTTCGTCGAAGACCGTCACATAAAGCTTACCTTCCAGCAGGCCGATATCCCGGAGCGTCGCCGGCAGCGGAAATCGCTCGGTCGCCTGGCCATTGGCGTTGGTGACGCCCTGGCGTAGTTCTTTTTCGAAGGTCAAATTATTATGAATGGCGAAGGAATAGGCCTCGTAGCCTTTTGGCGCAAAGGCTTTGCGGCTCAGCTGCCGTTCCATTTCGTAGGTGCGGCCCGCGGCGGGTGGACCAAAGAGGTTCGTGGCGGTGGCCGTCAGCGTCAGCGTTTCGCCGGGGCGGTAGGCGGTACGGTCCGTCCGGACATCGACCTTGATGCGGTCCGGTATGAACTCCTCGACACTCACGTTGCGCGAGCTGAGCAGCACCTCGTTGGCAGAATAGACCTCGACGACATAGGTGCCAGTAACGGCCGCGAGGTCTACCGGAACGTCGGTCGCGACGCTGCCCTGGGCGTCGGTATTCTGCCGGAAAACGCGGTATTCCCGACCATTGGGGCCCAGGACCCGCAATTTAAGCGGAATTTCCCCCGGGCTCTGCCAGTCGGCCTGGCGAACGATCGTGTTGAGGTGAATGGTTTCACCGGGGCGGTAGATGTCGCGCTCACCGTAAATAAAGGCATCTAGGGCCGAGGCGTTGTCCCGCCGACCGTCGACCTCGAAACGGGAGGTTTCCACCCGGCTGTCCGAAAGCAGGAGGTAGTTGAAGTCGGTTTCCGTGCGGGCCGTCAGCAGGGCGAGCTTTAGGCCGGGCGCTTTTTCGGACAGTTTTTCCACCCGCGCGACCCCGTTATCGTCGGTCCGGACGGTGGTAATGGTCTGGTTGCTGCTGCTGACCAGAGTTATATCGACATCGGCCAGGGGTTCGGCCGTCCGGATGGAATTGGCGAAGATCCAGACTTCGTCGGTTCCTTGTTTGGCGATCAAACCAAGGTCGGAAACCGAAACGAGCTTGGAGGCTCGCATATACATTTCCTCTTTCGAGCCTACCGTAACGAGGTAGACGCCCCGGAAGCGGTCGTTGGTCTGCGGCAGGGCCAGGTTCAGGGCCGAAACCCCGCGTACTTTGGGCAGATCGGCCGTCGCCACCGTTTTGTTGACGAGGAGATCGCTATAGTCGCCGGACTCGTCTTCGTTATAATTGAAGACGCCCATGGGCTGCCACTGGCCGTTCACCTCCCCGTATTCCTCATAGCGCCCGCTGCGCAGGTAAGGCAGGAGATTATTCTCGTACAATTTCGCCACCCTGACGGTCACTTCCGGCACGTTGACAATCTGAATGCCGATGTTCTGGCTGCCTTTGGCCGAAAGGTATTGCGCCCGTTTGTTGGCGAAGGAAATACTGGCGGGCATCTTTCCGAAGAATAAGTCCTTGGTGACTTCCTCCGGCAGCCGCGTTCCCAGCACGCCCTGAAGCTCCTGGCTAAGCCTCAGAACGTAGGTATCCGTTTCGGTAAAATTCCCCCGGATGATCAGTCCGTTTTCCGTTCGCTCCGTCCGGGTTTCAACCGCCGGCTCAATGGTAAAGGCGTTGAGGGCCTCCGGCTTGAGTTCCTGGGTCGTAATCACCCGGACATACCCCTGGTTTCCCGCAAAACCCGTCTGAATATCGACCACGTCCAGCTGATTGACCGGCGGTAAGGCCGTTGTGGCCTCGAGGGCATCCTGGGTGGTGTAGGCGGTTTGCGGTACGTTAATGCCTTTGTCGAGCCGGAGGGTGAGGGGTTGTTCCTCGCGGCTGGCCGGGGCGTCGGCCAGCGTTACGGGAACCGTTTCGGCTGGCGGGCCGGTCGTCACCTGGGCTTTCAGCGCCTTTTCCTCCCCGGCTTCGACCGTCAGCCGAGAGGCCAGTTCGGTACTGTTGACGGGGTAGTTAAACCGGAGGCGGGCTTTGGCAACGGGGCGGCCGTCGGCACCCCGGGTCCACCAGCGTTCGGTACCCAGCAACTGCAGGTAAGGCGTGTGGAAGGCAATGGCCTCCTCGTCGATGTCCAGGTCGCGCTGGTCCAGCCGGCTCAGGAGCTGGTCGGTCAGTTCCGCTTCGTAAGCCGTTGCCGGCCGCATGGAGGTAGCGGGCGAGAAGACCAGTTCGTTGGCGCCGGTCCATTTGAATTTACCGGGAAGATGCGGGGTAAAACGAACGTACTGGGTCGAATCCCAAACGCCCAACTGCGTCTCCGAAACCAAATCCCGGTTGAAGGTAAAGACCAGATTCTGGGTCAGGGCCACTTCCTCGTCGAAATTTCGACCCGCCACGCGGACGGTTTGGAAGCGGGCACAAGTCGTCAGCAGCGCCAGCAGGAGCAGGGCCGAGAGGGCGGTCAGGCGGGGTTTCATGGGTACGGAAAGATGAGAAAGCGAGCAGCCGGAAGATTCGGAAAAAGTCTCCGTTTTCGCAAGGGGAAGCGGGTAAACTTCAAACGCAGGGACGCCGGGCTTAGCGCGGAGAATGATTGTTTCCCCTACGCTAAACCCGGCGTCCCTGCGTTTGTGCCATTCGTTATTTCACGGACGTCAGCTGCAGGGAAGCCACTTTCCAGGCGTTGTTCTGTTTCACGCAAACCGCCGTGAAGAACGAGGTTCCGTCGAAGGCCTGACCCTGAATATTGCCCTTGGTCTTCCAGTTGCCGGTAACGATGGCCGTATTGTCGTTATACGTCCGGGTGGCCATGCCCGAAGCGGCCGCATTATCAAAAACTACGTAACCGCCGCCGAGGGCCTGGATGAGCAGATCCCGGTCGGCCGTCTGCCCGTCGAAGTTGATAATCATGAAATCGTTGGTGGTTACCTTCCCGGCCAGGGTCCCGTCCTCGTTCAGCATGGCCGTGAAGAAGGCATTGGTGCAGTCGGTCGGGTTCTGGGTGGGTTCGGCCGATTGGGCAAGGAGGTTCAGTGACAGCAGGCAGGCCGTCAGCAGGGAGAAAATCTTTTTCATAATCAGGCGGTGATGATTTGTACTATTTAGCGGCCGAAAAGTGCAAAAAAGCCGCTTAACAACCAACTGCGCCCGGTTAAAAAACGATAAAGCCGACCGCGATACGCAGTCGGCTTGTATGACTCAATTGGTCTTTAGTTTAGAAGTTAGTCTTGAATTAGGCTGAAGCCTAAAAAATATACTTATTCTCCTCAATCATAGCCTCCGCCACGCGGCGACGGACCACTTTGAGGTTCGTGGGGTCAATTTTGGTGAAGCGCTTGAGGCCCATCAGCATGACGCGCAGTTCGTCGCCCTCGGCGAAGGAGGTGATGGCCGCGCGGCCGGCGATGTTGACCTTCTCGACAGCTTCGTGCAGGTACGCCAGGGCCATGTCCTTCTGGAGCGAAACGGCTGCTTCGCCTTTCACACCGATCAGCTTCTCGACGCGCAGCAGCACCGATTCGGCCACGTAGGTTTCGATGACCATATCGGCCAGGCTCATCAGAATTTCCTGCTCTTCCGACAGCTTCATCATGAACTTCTGCACGGCGGCACCGGCGACCATCAGGACGGCCTTCTTCAGGCTCCGCAGCACCTTCTTCTCGGCGGCAAAGAGGCTTTCGTCCTCGTCGGCGCCGAAGTCGGGGATGGACATGATTTCCTTGCCGACCGCCATGGCCGGGCCCATCAGGTCGAGTTCGCCCTTCATGGCCCGCTTCAGCAGCATATCGACCGTCAGCATCCGGTTGATTTCATTGGTCCCTTCGAAGATCCGGTTGATGCGCGAATCGCGGTAGGAGCGGTCCATGGGTGCATCGGCCGAATAGCCCATGCCGCCGTAGATCTGCACGCCTTCGTCGACCACGTAATCCAGGACTTCGGAGCCGTGAACTTTCATGATGGCGCATTCGATGGCAAACTGCTCCAGCGCTCTCAGCTTGGCGTCGGCATCGGCTATGCCTTTGGCTTTCAGGTCTTCGATCAGGTCGTCGATGTTCTGGCCGGCGCGGTAGGAAGCCGTCTCGGAAGCATACACCTTGATGGCCATTTCGCCCAGCTTGTGCTTGATGGCCCCGAAGTTGGCGATCGAGATGCCAAACTGCTTGCGCTCGTTGGCGTAGCGAACGGCGCTGGTGATCACTTCCTTGGCGCCGCCCACGGTGGCCACGCCCAGTTTGATCCGGCCGATATTGAGGATGTTAACGGCGATCTTGAAGCCGTTGCCGCGTTCCGACAGCAGGTTTTCGACCGGAACGTAGCAGTCATTGAAGAAAATCTGGCGGGTGTCAGAGCCCTTGATGCCCATTTTCTTCTCCGGCTCGTTCATGGTGATGCCGCCAAAGTCTTTTTCGACGATGAACGCGGAGAGATTCTTATCATCATCGATCTTGGCAAAGACGATGTAGATATCGGCAAAACCACCGTTGGTGATCCACATCTTCTGGCCATTGAGAATATAATGCTTGCCGTCTTCGGTCAGTTTCGCCTTGGTTTTGCCCGAGTTAGCGTCCGAGCCCGAATCCGGTTCGGTCAGGCAGTAGGCGGCTTTGAATTCGCCCGAGGCCAGTTTGGGCAGGTATTTGGCTTTCTGTTCCTCGTTGCCGTAGTAGACGATCGGCAGGGTGCCGATTCCGGTATGGGCCGAGAGGGCTACCGAGAAGGAGTGGCCGGCACCGGTCACTTCGGCCACCAGCATGGAGGTGTTGAAGTTCATGCCGAATCCGCCGTACTCTTCCGGCACCGAGGTGCCGAGCAGCCCCAGCTCGCCGGCTTTATCCATGAGGGAGGAGATTAGCTCGGGGGATTTGGCGTGGTCGATTTCGTCCAGCCGCGGCCAGATTTCCCGCTCGAGAAATTCCCGGCACGTAGCGGCGATCATCCGCTGTTCTTCCGAAAATTCTTCCGGAATAAAAACCTGCGCAGCCGGCGTTTCCTTGATGAGGAATTCGCCTCCTTTGATGGATGCTTTCGGTTCGGTCGAAATCATATTCGTATGGGTGATAGGGTTTTTCTAATAGGTTGGTATGCATGCATACCGTTTCGTTTGTAAAAATAGAAAGTCGAAAAATAGTATGCAAGCATACGGCTTTAAAAAATGTGTGGCCAGCAATCGACTGTTCTGCAAGACTTTTTGGCCAGCTATTTGTTTAGGACTCACCGGGTCAGAAAAGGAAAAGCGGGTGCGTTGCCGGAAGCTGTGCAATATTTCCGCACCTTTGTACGCTTCTCAAAGACAGAGCAATGGCGGGCGGAGGGTGACAGAGGCACTGGAACGAACCGCTGCCAGAGGCAGGCATGACGTGCTTTCGGTATTATAGGCGGTGGGCTGCCAACGGGCGGCAATCCGGCTTCGCGGACTTCAGGCGGGGCCGGCTGGGGCTGCTTGTGGGTTTATGGCTGCTGCTGGGGCCGGTGCTGGCCCAGGTACCGCAACTGGGGGAGCGTACCGAATTCGCGGGCGTTACCGTCCACTTCGGCGAAGCCAACCGCCGGGCCATGCAGCAGGAAGTGGAAAAGCTCTACATCAACCGGACCCTGGTGGCGGCCAAGGTGGAGCAGATGGTCATGTACTTCCCGCTGATCGAACCGCTCCTGGCTCAGGAAGCCATTCCGGATGATTTCAAGTTTCTGGCCCTGCAGGACAGCACGCTTTTTCCCAACCGGCGTTCGGCAGGCTTCTGGGCCATCCAGCGAACCGATCCGCTGGGCCTGCGGGTAACGGAGACCGTCGACGAACGCCTCCACCTGCTGCTGGCGACCGAAGCGGCCGTTGCCCGGCTCAAACAACTCTACCAGCGAACCGGGAACTGGGTTACGGCCCTGCATCTGTACCCGCAGGGGGTAGGCAGCGCGCCCGCCACGGCCCCGGTGCGGCAGGGCGGCGGTCAGCCCGTGTATGCGCTCAACGAAATCACCGACGAACTGGTCATGCGCCTGCTGGCCCACAAGCTTGTGCTGGAAAGAGCCTTTCCGGCTTATCGTCCGCAGCGCCCGCTGGTGCTGTATCCCTATACCGAAACAGCTGGAAAAACGCTCGGCCACCTGGCTGATTTTTTCCGCATCAATGAAGCCGACATCTACCGCCTAAACCGATGGCTGAAAACCGAGCGCGTTCCCGCGGATAAGGCCTATACCGTCTTTGTTCCCGCTACGCTCGATCAGTACACGGAAGTCAAGCGCCGGGCGGGTGCCAACGAAGGGAATCCGGTTTCCTGGCAGGACATGGGCTTTCCCGTGCTGCGCCGCCTGACCGAGGCAACGGACTCGCGCGAACCGGTGTTTTACCAGATCAACGGCAAAAAAGGCATCCAGGCGCAGCTGTACGATAACGACATCACCCTGGCCTACAAGGGAAAGTTGAAGCCGGAAGAATTTCGTCGCCTGAACGAAATGGCGCCCGAACAGGCGGTATTCGCCGGGGAAGTATATTACCTAGAACGCAAGGAGAAAAAGGCAAAAGTGCCGTATCACGTAGCCCGGAAAGGGCAGTCGCTCTGGGATGTGTCCCAGCAGTATGGCGTGCAGCTGGAAGCCCTGCAGCGGTATAACGAAATGGGGACCGCCGAGCGGCTGGTGGCCGGGCGGATCGTCTGGATGCAGGACAAACGGCCGAAAAACACGCCCGTTGAGTACTATAAAGTGCCGGAGGTGAAGCGAAACGAGCCGGTGGCCGGACCAACTCCCCGGCCAGATACCGCCGTAGTTGCAGGTAAGGCGCCGATGAAACCGGGTCAGTCGACGGCCGGAGTGCCGGTAGATACCGTGGCCGTTGCGGCTCCTCAGGCGGAACGCTCGCTGGCGTCCGGCACCCAGAACGCGACCAAAACGGTCAAAACCCCGCCAGCGGCTGTTCCTAAGGAACGGCCCCAACCGGTCAAAGCGGAGGACGACGTAGCTGAAGGTCCCCTGCTGATCCACACCGCCGAAAACGGGGATACCTACCTCTCCGTAGCCCGGCGGTATAGCGTTACGGTCCAGCAGTTAATCGCCTGGAATAACCTCACGCCCGGCAAACCACTGCGGCCGGGTCAGCAGCTGCTGATCGATACCTCCCGGAAATCTGCCAGTCCGGTGAGTCCGGCTCCTCCAAGCCCGGTCCGTCCGGCCCCGGCTGCCGCAAACGAAGTTTACCATGTCGTCCAGCCCGGCGAAAACCTCTACCGCATCGGTCTCCGCTATAAGGTCAGCCCCGTCAACATCAAAAAGTGGAACGGCATCGAAGGCGACGAGATCGAGGTTGGGCAGCGGCTGGTGATCAGGAAATAGGGTTTACGGTTTATTGTTTATAGTTTATAGTTGCTTCGCCTCAATCAACGTTCTAAGGCGAAGCAACTATAAACCCTAAACTATAAACCTTAAACTTTTTCAAAAATCCCCGCAACCCCCTGGCCGCCGCCGACGCAGGCGGTGACCATGCCGTACTTGTGGCCTTCGCGGTGCATTTCGTTCATGATCTGAACCGAAAGGCGGCCGCCGGTTGAGCCAAGGGCGTGGCCGAGCGCAATGGCCCCGCCGTTCGGGTTGATCTTGCTGCAGTCAAGGTTCAGCTCCTGGATAACGGCCAGCGACTGGGCCGCAAAGGCCTCGTTCAGTTCGATTACGTCGATATCATCCTGCTTGATGCCCGCCATCTGCAGCGCCTTAGGAATGGCCGCAACCGGTCCAATGCCCATGATCCGCGGCTCGACGCCCGCCGAAGCGTACGACATCATCCGCATTTTCGGCTGAAGCCCCAGTTCGTTGACCAGCCGCTCGGACATTACCAGCACGAAGGCAGCGCCGTCGGAGGTCTGGGACGAGTTACCGGCCGTTACTGAACCTCCCGCTGCAAAAACAGGCTTCAGTTTCGCCAGCGCTTCGGCATTGGTATCGGCCCGCGGGCCTTCGTCCTGGGCTACGGCCCAGTCTCGGGTCTTCTTTTTCCCGGCATTGGCGTCGAAAAACGTTTCCTTCACCTGAATGGGCACGATCTCGTCGGCAAACTTGCCGGCCGCCTGGGCCGCCAGGGCTTTCTGGTGCGACTGATAGGCGAATTCGTCCTGGGCGTCGCGGTTAATTTTAAACTGGTCCGCCACCTGCTCAGCCGTCAGCCCCATCCCGATGTAATAGTCGGGGTGCTTCTGGGCAATTTCAAAGTTCAGCGCCGTTTTCCAGCCCATGACCGGTACCAGCGACATCGACTCCGTCCCGCCCGCAATCATGCAGTCGGCCAGCCCGGCGTGGATCTTGGCCGAGGCGATGGCGATGGCTTCCAGGCCCGAGCCGCAGTAGCGGTTGATGGTCATGCCCGGTACGCTCTGCGGGAGCGATAGCAGGGCGATATAGCGGGCAATCTGCATGCCCTGTTCGGCTTCCGGTACGGCATTGCCTACGATCAGGTCGTCGACGCGCGCCGGGTCAAGCTGAGGCACCTGCGCCAGCAGGTGTTTGATCACCTCCGCCGCCATGTCGTCAGGACGGGTAAAGCGCAGGCCACCCCGCGGAGCTTTGCCTACCGCGGTGCGGTAACCGGCTACGATATATGCGTTCATTGGGTGTTGGTTTTCAGGTTTTGTTGGATACTTAGTTGCTTAATTCAAAAGGGTTAACAACGGTTAAACCCGGTATTTTCTGGAAATCGGCCGCATTGCGTGTCAGTACAGCCAAGCCCTGTGTCAGGGCCGTAGCAGCCACGATTGCGTCGGGTAGCTTGATTTTAAGCTGCTTTCGGAGCGCGATGGTTTGGTTGACGACCTGATCATTAAGGGCGTAAACCGTTGAAGCGTTTACGAATTGTAAACACTTTTGCGCCTCCTCCTGGTTCTCAAAATTGAAACCAAGTGCTTCAATCTGGTTGATAACGGAGAGGTTAACCTCTGTCTCGAACAAGTCGTCCAGAAGCTCCAGGGCATGAGACGGCTATTTTTCCGACAAATAATCAATGATAACGTTGGTATCCGTCAGATATCGCGTTGCCATTCGTCCCGCATTTCGTTCAACTGCCGGTGAAGCTTATCAGCCGTTTCTTTAGAAATACCACCGCGGAGTCGGCTGATGCCTGTTGTACCGGATACTGGCTGATCAACAACACGGAGTACGTTCATTCGCTCCAGATCTTTCAAAAGATTTAAAGCGTGCTCGCTAAACAATTCGACTGTGACAGTTTGCATAGCCTTAACAGTTTAATTTTCGGATTGAAACGCTGAACGGACCAGACCGAAGTGTTGTATTGGATCGAAGCGGAAAGCAATTCGTTTCGGAGAAACAACAGTCCTTATGCGTTAAATACTGGATTAGTCATTAATCCAATAAGCCGACTCACTTCACAAACGCCAATTCGAAGGTTTTTTTCCAAAAAGTAGCCTCTTACACCCGGTTTAATCCGTTGTTGGTGCACTTCACCCTGTCCTTGAGGACTCACGTATGCCCCGTGTTCGTCCGCGATTACATCGCGGATGCATGAGAGTAGCATTTATAATGCGACAGCAAATACGTCACAGACGCAACCCTCAGGCATCCGCGATGCAATCGCGGAAGAACGGCTTAGTTTCTAAGAGGCTTTCCTCCCTGTAACAGGCTCTGAATCCGCTCCAGCGTCTTCTTCTCGCCGGTCAGACTCAGGAAGGCTTCGCGCTCCAGGTCGAGCAGGTACTGCTCGCTGACGTTCTGCGGATAGCTCAGGTCGCCGCCGCAGATGGTGTAGGCCAGCTTCTCGGCAATCTTGACGTCATGATCGGAAATGTAACGGCCCATGCGCATGGCGGTGATGCCGGCCTTGAAGAGGGCAATGCCCGTCCGGCCCTGCACCTTGATGTCGTTGCGCGGCTTGGGCTGCACGTAGACGTTTTCGGCCAGTTCGATGGCGGCCTGCTTGGCTTCGGCGATCAGGCGGCTGCGGTTGAGCACGATCTGGGTCCGGGTCGGGTGCAGGTAATTCATCTCTTTCGCCTCCTGGGCCGAGGTCGAGACCTTGGCCGTAGCGATGTTCATGAAAATAGTCTGCAGGATGTTCAGCTCGGGATCGCCGGTCTGGTACAGATCCGAGGCCCGCGCGGCCATTTCCTTCGTGCCGCCCCCGGCCGGAATCAGGCCGACGCCTACTTCCACCAGCCCCATGTACGTCTCGGCATGGGCTACCGTGGCGTCGCAGTGCAGGTTCAGCTCACAGCCGCCGCCCAGGGCCAGCGAGTGCGGCGCTCCCACCACCGGAACGGATGAGTACCGCGCCCGCATCATCGTCTGCTGGAACTGCGCGATCATCAGGTTGATCTCGTCGAATTCCTGCTCGATGGCGAACATGAACAGCATCGCCAGGTTGGCCCCGGCGGAGAAGGCTTCGGCTGATTCGTTGCCGATCACCAGCCCGCGGAAGTCTTTTTCGGCGAGGGAAATGCCCTTGTGAACGCCTTCCACTACCTCAGCCCCGAAGGTGTTCATCTTCGAGTGGAACTCCAGGTTCAGGATACCGTCGCCGATGTCGTAGACCGTCGCCCCGGCATTCTTCCAGACCACGTTGTTGCTCAGGTTCTGCAGCAGGATAAACTGCTCGGTACCGGGTACGGCCTTGTAGCTTTGGGTCGAAATGTCGTAGTATTTCCGGACGCCGCCTTCAACCTTGTAAAAGCTCTCAAAACCGGCCTGTGCCATGTCGTAGACCCATTGCGCCGGTTTCTTGCCCTGCGCTTCAATGAGTTCGATCCCTTTTTTCAGGCCGATGGCGTCCCAGGTTTCGAACAGGCCGATCTGCCAGCCGAAACCCGCCGTGATGGCGGCGTCGATTTTGTAGAGTTCGTCGGTGATTTCCGGAATGCGATAGGTCGCGTAGCGGAAGCCGTCGGCGAAGGTCCGGCGGTAGAACTCGCCCGCCTGGTCCTTGCCCGCCAGCAGCACCGGGAAACGCTTGCGCAGGTCGTCGATGCTCTTGGTGGCTTCCAGCGTCGCGAATTTTACTTTTTCCGACGGCTTATACTCGAACGTTTTCAGGTCGAGGGCCAGGATGACCGACTTCCCTTTTTCGTCTTTGATCTTTTTATAATAGCCCTGTCCTGTCTTGTCGCCCAGCCACTTGTTTTCCATCAGCTTCTGCATGGAAGCCGTCAGCTGGAAGGATTCCCGCGACTCGTCGTGCTCCATCCGGACGAGGTTGTTGGCCACGTTGACGGTCGTATCCAGACCCACCACATCCGACAGCCGGAACGTCCCCGACTTGGGCCGCCCCACGACCGGCCCCGTTAGTTTATCGACCGCTTCTACGCTCAGGCCCATGTCCTCGGCGACGCGGATGGTCTGCACCAGCGCCTGGATGCCCAGCCGGTTGGCGATGAAGGCCGGCGTGTCCTTGCAAAGCACGGTCGTTTTGCCCAGGTACAGGTCGCCGTACTTCATCAGAAAGTCGATGATCTCCGGATCCGTCTCGGGGCCCGGGATGATTTCCAGCAGGCGCAGGTAGCGCGGCGGGTTGAAGAAGTGCGTACCGCAGAAATGGCGTTTAAAGTCTTCCGAGCGGCCTTCCGACAGCAGGTGCATCGGGATGCCGGAGGTGTTAGAGGTAATCAGCGTACCCGGCTTGCGGTACTGCTCGACGCGCTCGTAGAGCGACCGCTTGATGTCGAGCCGCTCCACGACGACCTCAATCACCCAGTCGTAGCCCCCGATGTCTTTGAGGTTATCGTCGAAATTCCCGAGCTTGATGCGGTCGGCGAATTTGGCGCTATACAGCGACGCGGGGGAGGCTTTCAGCGTGTTCTGAAAGGCGTCATTGACGATGCGGTTGCGAACGGCCGGTTTATCGAGCGTCAGCCCTTTGGCTTCTTCGGCGGGTGTGAGGGCACCGGGGACAATGTCCAGCAGCAGGACTTCCACGCCGATGTTGGCAAAGTGGCAGGCGATGCGCGAGCCCATGATGCCCGAGCCGAGCACGGCCACGCGCCGGATGGTGCGGTTTCGCGTCTTGGTTTGTGGTTTGCTGAGGGTTTGTGTTTCCATACGTATGGTTGAAGGAGTTGGGGTCGAAACGGATTGGGTGTGGTTGGCTGGTTTTGAATGGTTTAGGGACTGGATGGTTCTTCGGGCGCCTGTCCGGCTAGTTTGGATAATTCCTCTACATCAAGTAGGTCCTTGGCCCGGCCGGTGGCCCGTTTTTCAATCAGCAAATCGGTTAAATGAATAACTTTAAATGGAATACCGTCGAATTGAGCATCGACGGCCCGGGCGTAACAAGTGTCGAAGTCGGCTTCAGTAAACGCTTTCAGGGAATGTCCCAGGTCAAGCGTGAAACCGTTGCGGCCTACCTGGACGGATGTCCAGCCGAACACGAGCGGCATGTCCTTCAACAGCTCAGCCCCCGCAACTTCGTTTTCCCGGAGAGCTGCAATCAGGCTGGCCATGTTGGCTACATCTTTCTGAATCCAAAGGTCCATGTCCGCCGTCGCGCGAACATGCCCGTGCAGCACGCTGGCCATACCGCCGACCAGCAAATACCGAACCTGGTGCTTGTTCAGGCTTTCCAGTAGGCGTTGGACGTCGTGGCTGCTGATATCCATTTTTCTGGGCGTATTAGCTGGGTTGGCGTGGTAAAGTTTATGAACGACCGCCATCAGCTCGAAGAAGCGGCTGAAACGTCCCTGGCTGGATTCCGTAATGGCGGTCATGGCTGTATCAGTTCAGACTCAGATCCTCCACTTCCCCGACTTCCCCCGCTTTCAGTTTGCCGGTTTCTTCCTCGACGATCCGGTTGATGTCTTTCATCACGTCGAAAAACGTGACCAGTTTGTCGAGCGGGATCTGCTCGCGGATGATCTGGTTGAACTGGATCACGCCTTCCCGCGCCAGTTCGCGGCGGCGGCGACCTTCTTCCGTCAGCAGAATGCGGACAAACCGTTTGTCGTTTTCGTCCACTTCCCGGCGGATCCAGCCCCGTTCTTCCAGGCTTTTCAGCATCCGTACCAGGCTGCGCGGCTCCATGCCCAGCAGGGGCCCGATCTTGGTCGCCGGTGTGCCCTGCTCCAGGTCAATATTGAGCAGGACGTAGCCGATGGCCATCGTCATATCGTACTGGGCCGCGAAGGTGTTGTACAACCGGGAAATGGAATGCCAGGCCCATTTAATGTGAAAATCAACGGTTTTTTCCTTCTTCATAGTCAGTGTCGCGCGCACCGTTTGGCGCTCTTTGGTCGGTAAAGCTAGTGAAAAGAAAAGATATTATGCAAGCATACTATTTTGAAAAAATAGGATGTAGCCGGGATTTTGTGGGAATGCACCGGTAGGTGGCGCGGCGTTGCTTTATTCCACCGGATCGAGGTCTAGCAGATTGCCCGCCTTGCTCCAGTAGACCTGGTAGCGCTTGCCTTTCAGAAGACTATATTGTTTGATGCGCTGGGCGTCGGTACGGATGCGAATGTAGTATTTGGGCTTTTCGACCCGAAAAATGACCGGCATGCGCGGGAAGAGCACCTGCTGCCGCCAGTTTCTGAGGTCGTTGCTGAGTTCAATGGTCGTCGGCTGGCTGTAGCTGTTGATGAGGATAATGCTGGTTCGGGCAATACCGTCGGGGATCTGACGCGTCTCCATCGGCACCGGCCTTTCCAGCATCACCACCCGGATGCTGTCCGAAACCAGCGTATCGGCCTGCGCCTGGACGCTGCGGGGCAGGGCCAGGGTCGCCAGCAGCCAGACGGTACTCCAGAAAGCGCGAAAGGATAGGCTCATTCGCCGGACTGTTCAGCACTTGTGTTGGTCTTTCCGAGTAAATACCCCGCAATGGTCCCCAGCAGGCCCGTCGCCGGTGCAATCTGCTGGTCGCTGTAACTCCCTACAATCAGAAACAAAATGCTCACCACGATGAGCGTCACGGTAATGAGCCGCACGCTGTTGTCGGCGTTGATCCTGAGCCGACGCATAAACATGAATTCGATGACGATCAGTAACAGCCCGAACACCAGCACGCCCATGGCGAGGTAGATCTCAGGCAGGCTCAGGCCCGTCTGGGCGTCCGCCGGCGCGTCGGCTTTGTCCTGTGGTTCCGCCAGGACCTCAGGCTGCAGCGTTTCGACCGGCAGCGAATCGGGCTGCTGGCCCAGGGCGGACCAGAGGACGGTGAGGATGATCAGGCCGGGGAGCAGATAGCGGAGCAGACGGGTGGACATGGCTCAGTTGGCTTTGACGGGTTTGCGGCGAAAGACAAAATCGCCCGCGCCCGCAGTCAGGCCACGGATGGTGCCGTAGGCGGGCCGCTGGTGGTTGGCGCTTTTGTTATGGACAATCAGCTTCATCCGGTGGTAGAGTTCTGCGGCCGAAAGAAAGGGTTCTTCGTTGGCGGCCAGTTCACGGACGAGGTAATCGACGAATACACTCTGATCGGGGGCTTCTTCGTTGGCGCTGCTGCTGATGACCTTGCGGCTTTTGGAATCGAACTGCTCGGTCCAGGTCTGCAGACGGCTGTCGCATTCCAGGTCGCGGGATATCACCCGGTAACCGTAGCAGGCATCGATCATCAGCAGGATATGCTGGGTGTGAAACTGACTCAGCATGGAAGTCAGCGCCGCGTTGGACAGAAAGCTGTCCACATCCCCGATGCGGGTATCGCGCAGGGCCCAGTAGCCGTTGCCGTTGATGGTCGCGGCGTGGCCGGCGTAAAAAATCAGCAGGTTGTCCTCGTTGAGCAGTTTGTAGGATAATTCGGCCAGCTTGTCCTTGACGGTTTTTTTATCCGGATTGATCAGCCGGGTGATCGAGGCGAAATCGTACCGGGCCGACAGAATGCTGGCCAGGCGGCGCAGGTCGCCCGTCGGACGCCGCAGGTTCAGGCTGGCGTCGCTGTACTCGCTCATACCGATCAGCACGGCATGGTACCGGCTGGTTGTCAGCGTGGGTTTCAGCTTTCGTTCGACGAAGGGGAAGGCCGTATCGTCGTTGCGCAGCCTGGCCAGGGATATGCCCAGGTCGAAGCGAACAGTCTGGCGGTTTTCGTTGCGGATCTCGATGAAAATCACCTTCAGCTGGGTATTGTTGAAGTATTCGGGCTGCCCGGTGGTATCGGGGTACTGCGACTGGTCGTTGATGACCAGGCGGATCGGCTCGCTGCCGGTCGTATCGAGGGAAAACCGCTTTTCGGTATAGCCCGTCATCACATTGTCCCGAATCGCCTGTTCGCAGCCGCTGTAGCAGTATTTGACGCTGACCACCAGGGGCCGGCTGTACCGCGGGCTGGCCAATTTTAGCAGCAGTGTATCGCCCACCCCGATTCGCTCGGTCGCCAGATCGAAGTGAAGGCGGCGATACTGGCTTTTGGTCGCCATCCCGTCCGAGGAGATGGAAGCCGCCGGGACCGATACGGTGCGGAAACTCATCAGCTCCGTTCGCGCCTGTCCGTAGGTTTTCAGGCTCAGCAACAACAGGAGTAAAAGAATCCGCATCGGTCCGGGAATGAATAGGTGTAATTATTATAAATTCTTCATAATAAGAAGATTATGGGTAAGGTAAGCGGAAAAAGACTAGGTTGTAGTCAGACAGCCGCTGTTTTATTTATTGGACAGGAACAGTCAGGGGAAGGCGCCTTTGCGCTGGCCATAAACTACAAAGCCGGATGAACGCTCTGTTCATCCGGCTGGTATGGCATTGCCTGGTTGCGTTTACAGATAGCTCCAGATCCAGCTGGATTGCCAGGCTTTGAAGCGACCGTACCACCGGCAAAGCGGGTACAGGAAGGCTATCAGCAGGAGCCAGGCGACGTAGGTTAGTCCGAGCGATAAGCCATGCCCCTGCAACGTGCCGCCGGAGCCGTTCTGAAAATTGAGGTTAGCCCAGGTGATTCCTTCGCCCAACAGAAGCCCGACCGCAAGTGCGTGAATCAGATAGAAGTGAAGGACGTAATAGAAGAGGGGCACCCGTCCGTAGGTGAGCAGCACCTCCTGCCAGCGGCCGGCGGTGCCTTCGACCCAGCTCAGAAACAGCAGGGCCGGACCGATCGTCATGAGCGTGTAGAGCAGAGACGGTGGGTATTTGGTCGTGTTCAGAAACGACATAACCGTGTACAGCGGCGTGGGCTGAGCCGACCAGGGTGCCGGATCGCCGTAGACGTTGAGTGCCCGAAGAATCACAAACGCAGCGACGCCTGCCAGACCAATCCGGCGCAGGGTCGGGATACGCTGGTCGGCCGACGTAGACGAGGTGTACAGCACTCCGAGGCAGTACCCGAGCGTGAGGATTCCGATCCAGGCCAGAACCGGGTACCCCACAAAGACCGACCGCTGACCGATGGGCGGCAGCATACCGGGCTGATGAAGGATCGACCAGACTGCCGCCATGGGCGAACCCTCCGCAAACCGGACCCCATCCAGCGCGTTATGACCGACCAGGATCAGCAGCCCGAGACCCAGCAGCCACCGCCAGGGCAGGTACACCAGTCCGGCCAGGACCACCATGCTGAAGCCCGTCGCCCAGATGACCTGCAGCAGCGTGAAGGAAAACGTCAGGTCGAAGGAGAAGGCGAAGTTGACCATGGTACATTCCAGCACGATCAGCCAGACGCCGCGGGAGAACAAAAACCAGCTGAGTTGGCCCGTCGTTCGCCGCTGGCCGTAGAGATAAGCCGACGTACCGGCCAGAAAAACAAAGACCGGCGCGCAGAAGTGGGTAATCCAGCGGGTGAAAAACAGGCCCGGCGGGGTCGTTTTCAGATCGGTCGGGTCAACAAAGAAACCACCTTCGTAGAGGAAGTCCCGGGTATGGTCCAGGGCCATGATAACCATGACCAGACCCCGTAGTACATCAATGCTGGTAATCCGGGTGCGGAGACTGACAGAAGGAGGTACGGTAAGGGTCTGCATGGTCGTTTGGGGTTAGGGTTTTGCGTGGCGCATATCAAGCCCGACGGCCCGGGGCTTAAATCCTGGCCAGTTGCCCGAAGTTACATTCTCGCTGACATTCAAGTACTTTTGGGTGTCCTGTTTTTTTAAATGAAGCCCAAGAAAGGCGGTCACAAAGTGCTGGTTGATGTTGTTGATCCGGCGCTCGTTCCAGCCCGGCTCGGCATAGTGCATGTATTCGTTCAGCGGCAGACCCGGCTTTAGCACAGCCGCCGCCGGGGCGTTTGGGGCAACGTTATGGCGGGCGTTGACATAGGTCAGGAGGGAGCGGTCGGCGTTGACGGCACCGTCGTAAATCGCCTTAATGCCCTTCTCATAGCCGGACACATCGTCTTTGTCGCCCGCAATGAATAGCGTCGGCAGGCGCAGGCCCTTTAGCCCCTCGGCATCCCACACGTCCCGTTCCATGCCCCAGGGGGCAAAAGCCACGATGGCTTTGATCCGGGGATCCGGTGGGGTTTGCAGGGCCGGTGCACCGGCAGCCCGGATTTTCAGGGCATCACTACCCCCGCTCAGTTGGCCAAAAGTGGCCACTGCCTGGGCGCTGTATCCCGCTCCACCCACGTTCAGCACGCCATAGCCGCCCATCGAATAACCGACCAGACCGACGGTATTGGTGTCGACCAGCCCGGCCAGGAACGAATTACTGCCTTTAGCGCCAAACCGGGTGAATTCACTCAGGACAAAGAGGTCGTCGAGCGGCCGGTTGAGCAGCGTACTGGCGAAATTGGCCGCGTCGCGGTAGGTGGATTCGGTATGGTCGATGGCTACGACCACATAGCCCTTGGAGGCCAGGTTTTCGGTCAGGTAGGTCATCAGGTAGCGCGAACCCGGGTAGCCGTGCGAAACGATGACCAACGGGAAAGGCCCACCCTGGGTGTTTGGCGCTGCCTCGCGCAGGGCCCGCCCCGGAAAGGTGTAAGGCACAATCGGGCGTTGGGGGTTATTGGCCAGGCCCATAACCTGCTCGTACTGGGTCAGCTCCACCTGTCCGGCCGGGAGCTGAGCCGGGTACCAGACTTCCACCGTCAGCGACCGGTCGTAGGTCGGTGCTTTGCCGTCTTTGGCGCGGAGAATGTCCAGTTGGCCCGGGTTAACCAGCTTTAACGTCCGTACACCCACTTTATGAGGGCCTCGAGCGGCCAGTTCGGGGGCATCGGGGAGCGGGTCACCGACGATGAAGGCGTCGGTCTGGGCGACGGTACTGCCGCCGCCCATGACCAGGAAGAGAAAGCAAAGGAGAGGTTTTAGCCGCATAATCAGTGTAAGAAGATAAACGGGTTCGTCCGCGCTTGAAGCGCGGACGCCCGGGAAGTACGTTTACAACGTGCACATAGGCGCAGGTGCCCAGGAAGCATGTTTCCAACGTGCACATTAACCGTAGCAAGCGCGTCAGAGACGCGGCTCTCAGGCATCCGCGCTTGAAGCGCGGACGAACACGGAATTAAAGCCGGACCGGCAGCCCCGTCCGGACCGATTCGTCGCAGGCAAAGGCGATGCGCAGGCTGTTGACGGCATCGGCGAGGTGGTCGGTCAGGTCCAGGTCCTCCTGAATCGCCTTCAGGAAGTACCGCTGCTCGCGGTTGCAGAGCTCCTGGTGGTCGGGCTCGTCCTGCATGTCGATCCAGGTATCTTCCTTCACGAACTGGTCGTCCGGCGTCAGGTCGGCATAGTGTACCCGCAGGGATTCGGTTTTCGTATGGGCGTCGACGTTATCCGACTGGCCCGTCGCCCCCGCGTTCTTGGCCACGATCGACACACAGCCTTTCGGCCCGATCACGTCCTTGACAAAAAAGGCCGTTTCGCTCATCATCGGTCCCCAGCCCGCCTCGTACCAGCCGACCGAGCCGTCTTCGAAGCGAATCTGCAGCTGGCCGTAGTTATAATTATCGGCCGGAATATCGTCTGTCATCCGGGCCCCGATGGCGTTGACCTGCACGGGCTTCGACCGGGTCATCTGGCACATGACGTCGATGTAATGCACGCCGCAGTCGACGATCGGGCTGAGGCTTTTCATCAGGTTGCGGTGCACGGTCCACATGTAGCCGTGGCTCTGCTGGTTGAGGTTCATGCGCATCACCAGCGGTTTGCCCATCTCGCGGGCCACTTCCACAAACTTTTCCCAGCTCGGATGGACGCGCAGGATGTACCCGACGACAACTTTCTTCCCGGCTTTGCGGGCGGCTTCGACCACGCGCTCGGCGCCTTCCACGGTATCGGCCAGCGGTTTTTCGATAAAAACGTGGCAGCCCGCTTCGAGCGCCATCACGGCAAAGGCTTCGTGGGTATCCGGGTAAGTAGAAATGCAGACGGCGTCGGGTTTGGTCGCCGCCAGCGCTTCGGCATAGTCCGAAAAGAGCGGATAACCGCCGCCCAGGCGCTCGTTCAGCACGTTTTTGCTGTTACCGGTGGAGACAATGCCGCAGATGTTAAATTCATCAAACTGGTGATAGGCCTGGGCGTGGGAAGTCCCCATGTTCCCGCAGCCAACGACAAGAATACGGATCGGAGTGGTTAAATCGGCCATAAAGGAATATTTTGGCAAAAGATACATTCGTTTGCCGATAAAGCAGGCCGGTCCGCCGACTTACCCGCCCAAGGCCGCTCCCTGCCATGTGGTTTCGCCGTATTTACCGATTGCACGAACGCATTAAATCCGACTGGCGGCTCCTGGCCCTGGTCTCGTACCTGATCACCGCCGGGCTCAGTACCGCCCTTCATTTCTGGCGACCAGGGGCGGCCGGAACGTCCCTCGACAGCTACCTGGCAACCCTGGCCGGGATCCTGACGACGGTGGTCGTGACGACCTTCTCTTTTGTCTTTGTGGCCCTGCAGCTGGCTTCGGTTCAGTTCTCGCCCCGGATTATCCGCTCGTTTTTTGAGTATGACCACTTCAGTCGCTTTTTCCTCTGGTCGTTTCTGGCCTGCGTGGGCTTTCTGATGGGGCTGTCGTACTTCGGGCTGACCAGTGCCGCGCTGATTTACCCCAAATTCGGCATTGTGGGCAGCTTTTACCTCCTGCTGCTGGTCTTTCCGCTGTTTATTCACCACGTCATTACCAACATCAACGCCTCCAGCATCACGCGCAACATCGCCCGCCGCACCATCCATGAGCTGGAAACCCTGTACGAGCCGGCTGAAGCCCAGCGCTGGTCGAGTCAGTCGGTTCTGATCGTCGCCAAAGATGCCGGCTACCTGGAGGCGATGCGGTACCAGCGGCTGAATACGCTCTTTCCGGCGCATCCGGAGGTTACCATGCGCGTGCGGTTCCACATCGGCAGTTTCGTTCTGGCCGGGGCTGTTCTGGCCGAAATCCGCTGCCCGCCAGACCAGCGTCCGGTTTACGAAGACTTGGCGCCGGCCCTTCAGGGCTGTTTCCTGATCAGCCGCTTCCGGAGCTATGAGCAGGACATCCCGTTCGGCATCCGGCAACTGGTCGACATCGCCATCAAAGCCATTTCACCGGCCGTCAACGACCCGACGACCGCCCTGAACTGCCTCGATTACCTGGGGGCGATCATCCGTAAAGCCGCCCTGAGCGACATGGTTTCCCGGGAAGCGCGGCTCCTTTTGCAGAAGCAGATTTACATCCGGGAGTTTACCTTCGAACAGCTCGGCGATCTCTCGTTTGACCAGATATTCAGTTGGGGAAAAGAAGATTACATCGTCGTGCGGCATATCGTCAAAACCCTCGACAATGTGGTGCCCTTTGTGCAGGATGCCGATAAACTCCTGATTATCTGTAGGCAGGTGGATGATATGGAACTGCAGTACCTGCATACCGAACGGGCCATCTTTCAGGCGCAGCACCTGGGCCGTAGCCCCTTCGGCCGGCGCGAACACCGGAACAGCCTCCGGGACCACCTCGACGATTTTTACGAGGCCGTCCTGCAGCAGATTGATACGCTGGGCTCCCCGGGCGAGGCGCTGCTGCAGAAACGGGCTGAATACGAGCACTACCGCGCGGCCCTGGCCGAAAGCCGGGAGTAGATCAGGCTACCTTCGGAGCCAGCTGTTCCTCATCAATGGGTTTGACGCGCTGGGCAATGAAGATGCTCAGGAAAATGACCGCCATCGAAGCGTACCCGACCCAGGCGTAGTGCAGCAGCTGGCCGTCCGGCGCCTTCTGCACGATCAGACCGGCACCGTAGGTGGCTACAGCCTGGGCAAGCAGCTGCACCGAAGAGTTTATGCTCATGAATCCGCCCCGGTGCTGGGGATCCACCACCGAGGAAACCATGGCCTGCGTGGGAATCATCCGGCCGTTGGAAAAAACAAAGAAGATGGCCGACACAAACAGGACGTAATAAATGGAGGCCGGCGGCATGGTCGTAATCAGCAGAATAGGCAGCAGCGAAAGGATGGCGAAGACGACGAAGACCGGCAGCTTACCGCGGCGGTCGGCCAGCTTGCCCACGACCGGTGCCGTGAAGATGGTCACCAGACCGCCCACCAGGTAAATCAAATACAGCTGGTTTTCCCCAAAGCCGACGTTCGCCACCAGATAGGGCGATATCCACGGGATGATACTGAAGTGACCGAGCATGATGGTGGTGGTCAGCCAGAGCGCCCGGAGCTGGTTCGGGTTACGGAGGATGGTCGTCAGCACTTCCAGCGGATTGTACCGGGCCGACTGCTGCGACAGGTGGGCATCCAGCCGGGGAACGAACCGGAGAATGAGAAAAATAACGATCAGACCGAGCGCGCCAACGGCCAGGAAAGGCGCGTGCCAGCTAACGGCGGTGGCCAGATACAGGCCCATGGGAACACCGATGACCGAAGCGACGGAGAAGGCCGTCATCACCACGCCCATCGCCTGCGCCCGCCGCTCGTAGGGAAAGGTATCGCCGACGATGGACATGACCTGCGCTCCCAGTACGCCCCCAAAGATGCCGGCGGTGGTGCGGGCCGCGATCAGCAGTCCGTAGGTGGGAGCCAGCCCGCAGGCAAAGGTGCCCAGGACGAATCCCACGTAGGCCACCGCAATGACCTTCTTGCGGTCGAAGCGGTCGACGAAAAAGGCGGCCAGAAAGCCTGAAATGCCCGCGCTCAGGCTGTAGGCCGAGACGATCAGGCTGAATTGCTGGGTGTTAATTCCGAAAAACCGCATCAGCTGCGGGCCCATCGGCATCATGATCATGAAATCCACGATATGCGTGAAATTGATGCACGCCAGGACGAAGAGCAGCAGTCGTTCGGAACGGTTCATACCTGTTTCATTCTGCCAGTAGTTTGTCTACCAGGCGGTTAAAATCTTCCACAAATTGGTCGTAATACGGGCCGGTACCCGGGCCGGAGAATCCGGTGTGGATCTCGCGTACCTTGCCCTGCTTATCGATGAAAATCGTCGTCGGGAACCCGATTACCCGGTTGAGCATGGGCAAAGTTTGGGAGGCAGCGGCCTTGTCGCTCGTGCCGGCCAGCAGCACCGGATAGTCGATGGCAAAGCGTTCGGTCATCCGCCGCAGCCGGGGCGCCGACTCGGCCAGGTCGGCCGACTTCTCGTAGGCGAGCCCCACGACCTCCACGCCCCGGTCGCGGTTGCGCTTGTACCAGGGGCTCAGGAAATTCGTTTCGTCCATGCAGTTGGGGCACCAGGAGCCGAGAATCTGCACGATTACGACCTTGCCCTTAAACCGGTCGTCTTTCAGGGTAACCGGCTGGCCGTCGGCGTTCGGAAACGAAAACGCCAGGGTCTTGTAGCCCGGCTTCAAATAGGTCAGCCGCGTGGGATCGGGTAGTTGGGCGGCTGAGTCCAGGCGGGCCGTCCAGGTTTCGTAGCCGGTCGCCCCCGACCAGAAGGCCCCCTGGATGGTTTTGTCCGGCTTCCGGACCCCTTTGAAGAGAAAAGCGTGCGTTCCGTCGAAGCAGGACAGCAGGAGGCTGTCGCCGACGACATTGCCTTCCAGGTAGCGGTAGTCACCCGTGGGGGTCAGGAACGTGCCCGCCACGTGGTTACCTTTCTGGTTGAAGATACCGACGGCCTGGGTGCTGTCTTCCGGTGAGCTGCCGCGGAAGAGCGTCGCCCATTTCCCCGAAAAATTAGTCGTGGCCGTCCGGCCGTCGGGTTCAAATCGGTAATGCAGGCCGTAGAGGGCGGTAAACGGCAGAACGGTATACGTGTCGCCGGTCCGGCGCTTGCGCCAGACGCCTTCCATGCGTTTGTTGGCCACGCGGGCAATGATTTCCGACTCAAACAACTTCATTGGAATCCGGAGCGTATCGCCGCTGACGGTAGCCGTGTCGAGCCGGAGACGTTCGCGGCCGTTAACTGCGTATACGGTATAGGTGGTGCTGTCGGCATTGGGGGCGATATCCAGCCCGAACGGCAGTTCACCGCCCTTGGTCTGGAGCGTGGCCCGCCAGAGGCCTTTGGGAACGCGGAGGGAAGATTCGTTCGTGCAGGAGGACGGCAGCCACAGCAGCGCGGCTATCAGCAACGGTATCAATTGCTTCATGATTGGCAAAAAATTAATCGAGCGTAGGGGAGCGGTGGTTCCGGCAAAATCAGGGCGGTTTTGCTAAGTTTGTAACGGACGACTCTTTTTAATTAGTTCCTGTGATCCAAACGAATTACCACGATCCCGTCATGTTACAGGCCTGCGTGGAGGGGCTCGCCCTGACGCCCGGCGGCATTTACGTGGACGTAACCTTCGGCGGTGGCGGCCACTCCCGGGAGATTCTGCGGCAACTGGACGGCGGACGGCTGGTCGCTTTCGACCAGGACCCCGACGCCCGGGCGAATGCCGAAGCCCTGGCCGATTCCCGCCTGACCTTTGTGGCGGCCAACTTCCGGCACCTGAAGCGCTACCTGCGGCTGCACCGGATTGATCAGGTCGACGGCATCTTGGCCGATCTGGGCATTTCCTCCCACCAGATTGACACGCCCGAGCGGGGCTTTTCGACCCGCTACCAGGCCAGTCTGGACATGCGCATGAACCAGTCGGGGGAACTAACGGCCCGGGCGGTCCTCAACGAGTATCCCGAGGAAAAACTGCACCGGATCTTCGGGATGTACGGCGAGGTAACCAACGCCCGGACGCTGGCGGCGGCCGTCGCTTCGGCCCGCCTCAACCGCCCGCTGGAGACGGTCAACGACCTGAAGGCCGTCCTTCAACGGCACGCGCCGCGGGGAAAAGAAAACAAGTACTACGCTCAGGTATTCCAGGCGCTCCGGATCGAGGTAAACGAAGAACTGGCCGTCCTGGAAGAATTCCTGAACCAGGTGCCGGAGGTCCTGCGCCCGGGCGGGCGGCTCGTCGTGATGGCCTACCATTCGCTGGAGGACCGGCTCGTCAAGAACTTCATCCGGGCGGGTAACTTCCAGGGCGAGGTGGAAAAAGACTTATACGGTAACGAAAACAAACCGCTGCGGAGCATTACCCGCAAGCCCCTGGAAGCCTCGGCCGACGAAATCAGCCGAAACCCCCGGGCGCGGAGTGCTAAGTTGCGGATTGCGGAGAGGATTTAGAGTCGTCAGTCTGTCAGTCATCAATCGTCAGTCTAGCTTCGCCCGAGGGCTGGCTTACAGGCGAAGGTGACCGCTGCGGCTGATGACTGGTGACTGACAGACTGATGACTGATGACTGACGACTTACCATGGCCCAAAACACCTTCAGAAATCCACCCAAGACGCCTAAACCCCGGAAAAAGCGGGAGAATCGGCTTTACAGCTACCTGAACCAGACCATTGGTCTGGACCGGCTGTTTGGGGAAGATAATGCCTGGCCGATTAAGCATTTCGACCGGATCATGTGGGTGTCCTTGCTGCTGATCGTGTATATCGGATCGAACCACAATGCCGTGCGGCTGGTGCGGAACATCCAGAAGACAAAAGCCGAAGTGGACGAGCTCCGGGCGCATTACATTACGCTGGAAGCCGATTTCATGAAGATCGGCAAGCAGTCGGAGATTCGGAAGCGCGTGGAACCGGCTGGTCTGGTCGATAGTAAGGAGCCTCCCCGGAAAATCGTCGTTAAAGCCGAAGTCACCCCATGAACATCAAACAGGACATTCTGCTTCGGGCCCGCCTGGCTTCGGTCTTGATCGGCCTGTTTGCGATCGCCATCCTGGCGAAGCTGATTTATGTGCAGCGGTACCAGCGCTTTGAGGGCAAGCTCTGGAAGGACCGCATTGCCGTCAGCGGAATCCGGAAGAAAGTGCTGCCCGCCAGCCGGGGAAACATCTATTCCCTCGACGGCAGCCTGATGGCTACCTCCATGCCTTACTACTATGTCGGGCTGGATACGCGCCTGGCCAAGGACTCGGCCTTCACCAAGCACCTGCCCCGCCTGGCGTCCCGCCTGTCGGCTTTCTTCAAGGATCGTTCCGAGCAGGAATACATCGATCTGATTCGGTCGGCCCGGAAAAGCAAAAACAAGAACAAGCGCTACATCCGGCTGAACTCGCGGAAAATCACCTTCCAGGAGCGCCTGGTCATTCAGCAGTGGCCTTTCTTTAACAAAGACGCTAAAAAAGGACTGGGGGGAGGCAAATTCGAAGGACAGTCGCTGCGGTACAACCCCTTCGGCCGAATGGCTCTGCGCACGGTGGGCTACCTGAACCGGCAGACCAACCACGGACTGGTGGGCCTGGAAGCCAGCTTTGATAAACAACTGGCCGGAAAAGATGGGCTAGGTCTGGTCGAGCGACTGGCGGGAGGCGTTGAAATGGCCCTGAGCACCGACATCAAGCCGGAACCGGGCCTGGATGTGTATACGACCCTGGACGTCAATTTTCAGGATATGGCCGAGTCGGCCCTCAAAAACGCCCTGGAAAAGTACCGCGCGGAGAGCGGCTGCGTGATCGTGATGGAAGTGGAGACGGGCCAAATCCGCGCGATGGCCAACCTGTCCCGCGAAGGCGAGGAGTATGTCGAGACCTTCAACCACGCCCTGATGGGTCGGACCGACCCGGGGTCGACCTTCAAGCTGGCCACGATGATGGCGCTGCTGGAGGAAAAGGCGATACGCCCCGATCAGGTATTTGATACCGGGTCCGGCATGACCTTTTACTACGGGCGGCGGATCGAAGACGCCAAGCGCGGCGGCCTGGGGAAACTGACCGCCGAGCAGATCTTCGAAAAATCATCCAACGTGGGCATCCACCTGATGATGCGGAGCTACTTCTACCAGCGTCCGGATCTCTACTGCCGTTACCTGAACCAGTTCCGCCTTACCAAACCGACGGGCTTTCAGATGCAGGGTGAAGCGGCGCCCTTTATCCGCACGCCGGCTTCCCGGGGCTGGAGCCGCACCTCGCTTACCTCGATGTCCTACGGGTACGAAATGGGCCTGACGCCGCTGCAGATGCTGACCTTTTACAATGCGGTGGCCAACGACGGACGCTGGGTACGGCCAATGATCGTGCGGGAAGTGCGGCGGGCCGATGAGGTCGTGGAGCGGTACGAGCCTTACGTCGCCTCGGAGCCCATCGCCTCGGCCCAGACGATCCGCTTGGCCCGGCGGATGCTGGAAGGCGTGGTCGAACGCGGTACCGCCAAGAACATGCGGCGGCCGCATTACCGGATAGCCGGGAAAACCGGTACGGCCCAGAAGATCGTCAACGGACGGTACCAGGTCGGCAAATATTACACCTCCTTTATCGGCTACTTCCCCGCCGAAAAGCCCAAGTACACCTGCGCGGTGGTGGTAGATAGCCCGAAGGGGGATAATATCGATCTGCTGTACGCCGGCAGCGTGGCCGCGCCGGTCTTCGGTGAAGTGGCCGACCGGATCTTTGCCTACGATACCCAGATGCACCCGCCGCTGCTGGCCGTATCGTCGGGCAAGCGCATGACCGACGGCACCCGGGCCGGGTATGCCGAAGACCTGCGCACGATCGGTGCCGCACTGAGCCTGTCGCGGCAGCCCGAAACGGAAGGCTGGGTAAAGACCCAGGGCATCAGCTGGGTAAGCCAGTCGGCCAGTTCCGACCGGGTTCCCGACGTTCGGGGCATGAGCCTACGCGATGCATTGTATCTGCTCGAAAACCGCGGCTTCCGGGTCCGATTCCAGGGGATGGGCAAAGTCACCGATCAGTCGGTGGAACCCGGTGCCACGGTGCCGCGCGACCGGCGCATTTCGCTCACGCTCCGGCATACGGCCCGACCGGACACCCTCAAACCACCGGTTCCCTCACCACTGTCGGTGGCGATGCGGAAGTAACCGGTTTCCATTACGTAACCTGCTGATCATGCAATTGACCGATTTATTGTATAAAGTACCCCTGCAGTCGACCTCCGGGCCGATGAGCGTTGACATTACCCACCTGACGATGGACTCCCGCCAGGCGGCGCCGGGTAGCCTGTTTGTGGCGATTCCCGGTACCCAGACCGACGGACATAACTTTATCCCGAAGGTTATTGAGCAGGGCGCGACGGCTATCCTTTGCCAGACCCTGCCTGAAACACCGGCCGAGGGGGTGACCTACGTGCAGGTTGAGGACAGCGCCTACGCCCTGGGCCTGATTGCGGCCAACTTCTACGGGCATCCGTCCAAAAAAGTAAAGCTGGTCGGCGTAACGGGTACCAACGGCAAGACCTCCACGGCCACGCTGCTGTTTCGGCTGTTTCGGAAACTGGGCTACCGCGTCGGCCTGCTGTCGACGGTGCAGAACCAGATCGACGATGAGGTTATCCCGACAACCCACACGACCCCCGACGTCATTACCCTCAACGACCTGCTGCGGAAGATGCTGCACCGGGGCTGTACGCACGTCTTTATGGAGGTCAGCTCCCATGCCGTTGTGCAGCACCGGATTACGGGCCTCGTTTTCACCGGCGCGATCTTTACCAACATCACCCACGACCACCTCGATTTTCACAAGACTTTCGATAACTACATCCGGGCCAAGAAGGGCTTTTTCGACATGCTGCCCGCCAGTGCGTTTGCGCTGGTGAACCTGGATGATAAGCGGGGCCTGGTCATGCTCCAGAATACCGCCGCCCGCCGGGAAAGTTATTCGCTCCAGACGATCGGTACCTTTAAAGGCAAGATTCTGTCGGAGGGCCTCTACGGGCTGCACATGGACATCGACAATCGGGAGGTGTGGTTTAAGCTGACGGGCCGTTTCAACGCCTATAACCTGCTGGGCGTCTACGGGGCCGCCGTGCTGCTGGGTGAAAACCCGGAAGATGTCCTGACCGAACTGTCAAGCATTCCCAGTCCGCCGGGCCGGTTTGAGACGGTCATTTCCGATCAGCAGCAGGTCGGCATCGTCGATTACGCCCACACGCCCGACGCGCTTCAGAACGTACTGGAAACCATCAACGGCCTGCGGCAGGGCGACGAGCGGATCATCACCGTTGTTGGCTGCGGGGGGAACCGCGACGCGGCCAAGCGGCCCATCATGGCCGAAATCGCCTGTCGGCTCAGCGACCGGGTCATCCTGACCTCGGACAATCCCCGCAACGAAGAGCCCATGGCCATTCTGGAGCAGATGCAGGCCGGCATCCCGCCGATTGATTACAAAAAAACCGAAACCATCGTGGATCGTCGGGAGGCCATTTTCCGGGCTGTGGCCCAGGCCCGGCCGCAGGATGTCATTCTGATTGCGGGGAAAGGCCATGAGACGTATCAGGAAATCAAGGGCGTTAAACACGACTTTGACGACCGCCAGGTGTTGCGGGAAGCATTTTTAAAGAGCGAAGGAGCGAAAGAGTGAAAGAGCGTCTAACTTTGCGGTCATAATTGCTGCACCACATCTGAAGCTTTACGCCCTGACCGCCCTACGCATAAGCCTTCTCTAAGTGCTGTTGGTACTTAGCTACTACGTTACGCATTGACTCATGTTATATTACCTTTTTTCCTACCTCGACCAGCAGTTTAATTTCCCGGGGGCTGGCGTCTTCAAGTACCTGTCGTTCCGGGCCGCTTCGGCCATTACCCTGGCCTTGCTGATTGCCGCCGTGTTCGGTACGCGGATCATCAAGGCCCTGCGCAAACTGCAGATCGGCGAGGAAATCCGCGACCTGGGCCTGGAAGGCCAGATGCAGAAGCGCGGTACCCCGACCATGGGTGGGTTCATCATCCTGGCCTCGCTGCTGATTCCGGTCCTGTTGTTTGCGGAGCTTTCCAACGTCTACATCGTTCTGCTGCTGGTTTCGGCGATCTGGACGGGTCTGATCGGCTTCCTCGACGATTACATCAAAGTCTTCAAGAAAGATAAGGAAGGGCTGAAAGGCCGGTTCAAGATCGTCGGGCAGGTTGGCCTGGGGCTGATCGTGGGGCTGACGCTTTCGTTCAATAAGTACGTCCGGATTCGGGTATACGACGATAACATCATTACCACTGCTGCCGGGCAGGTGCAGCGCTACGCCGATGTCAAGTCGACGCTGACGACGGTTCCCTTCCTCAAAAACAACGAGTTCGATTACCATTCGCTGCTGTTTGGCCTGGTGCCGGACCAGTACAGCTGGATTATCTATACCATCGTCTGCATTTTCATCATTACGGCCATCTCCAACGGGGCCAACATCACGGACGGGATCGACGGGCTGGCCGCGGGAACCTCGGTGATTATCGGCCTGGCCCTGGGCGTGTTTGCGTACCTGTCGGGGAACAAGGTCTTCTCGCAGTACCTCAACATCATGTACATTCCCAATTCCGGCGAGCTGGTGATTTTCTGCGCGGCTTTCGTGGGGGCGCTGGTGGGCTTTCTCTGGTACAATTCCTACCCGGCCCAGGTCTTTATGGGCGATACCGGCAGCCTGATGCTCGGCAGCGTCATCTCCGTCCTGGCGCTGGCGGTCCGGAAGGAACTGCTCATTCCGGTCCTCTGCGGCATTTTCGTGGTGGAAAACCTGTCGGTGATCATGCAGGTGAGTTACTTCCGGTACCAGAAAAACCGCCGGGGCATCGAGTTCGCCCGGGCGAACCGGCTCTTCCTGATGGCGCCGCTGCACCACCATTTCCAGAAAAAAGGCTACCACGAGGCCAAGATCGTCACCCGTTTCTGGATCGTGGGCATCATCCTGGCGGTGGTCTCACTGGTTACGCTGAAGTTGCGGTAGAGGGAGGTAATCGTGCTTAAGTGGCAAAGCGGCCGGGTTGCAGCGTGCGTTATCACTTTGCTACCCGGCCCTTAATCCTTCCAGAACTCTTGGCCACTTTGTTGTATTTCAGAAAATTGCACTCTATATTTGCACTCCCGTTTTGAAGCGGGCCTTTTTTTGTGGGCAGTAATTAATTGTCTATCAATATATAATCTCCAATAATCAGTGGATACGTTAAGCTACAAGACCATCTCGGCCAACAGTGCTACCGTGCAGAAAGGCTGGGTGGTTGTGGATGCCGAGAACCTGGTTCTGGGTCGTCTGGCCAGCCAGATAGCAATGATCATTCGCGGCAAGCACAAGCCGAACTACACGCCGCACGTCGATTGCGGTGACAACGTGATCGTCATCAACGCCGAGAAGGTGAAGCTGACGGGTAAGAAAATGACCGACAAGGTGTATACCCGGCATACGGGCTATCCCGGCGGTCAGCGGTTTACGACCCCCCGCGAAATTCTGGCCAAGCACCCCATCCGGGTTATCGAGCACGCCGTCAAAGGCATGCTGCCGAAGAACCGTCTGGGCCGTCGGCTGTACACCAACCTGTACGTCTACGCCGGCAACCAGCATCCCCACGCGGCCCAGGCTCCGAAAGAAATCAAAGTTGAATTGTAAGATTGACAGCTGACGATTGACGCTGGACGTTTGATGCGCTAGTCAAATGTCGAACGTCAAAAGTCAAGGGTCCGAAAAAACAACATGGAACGAATCAACGCATTAGGTCGTCGGAAAACCGCGGTAGCCCGTGTGTATCTGTCGGTTGGCAGCGGTAACATCCTCGTCAACGGCAAAGACTACAAGACGTACTTCCCGTCCGACATCCTGCAAATCATCCTGAAGCAGCCGCTGACCACGATCAACGCTCCGGAAGGCTACGACGTGAAAGTCAACGTACGCGGCGGTGGTATCACCGGTCAGGCCGAGGCAACCCGCATGGGTATTGCCCGCGCCCTCTGCGAATTCAGCCCCGACTTCCGTCCGGCCCTGAAGAAAGAAGGCTTCCTGACGCGCGACTCGCGCATGGTAGAACGTAAGAAATACGGCCGCGCCAAGGCTCGTCGCCGGTTCCAGTTCTCGAAGCGTTAATTTTCTGTTAGTTTATAGTTTAGGGTTTATTGTTTATAGTCACCGTTTCACTATAAACAATAAACGGTAAATCATAAACTGACCTTCGTCCAGACCGTACTTGCCGTTGCCGACGTGCGGTGCTGCGTATTTTCAATTTTCATTATTCATTTTTCATTCGAAATGGCACAAGTAGAATACAAAGACCTGCTGGACGCGGGTGTGCATTTTGGCCACCTGACCCGCAAATGGGATCCCCGCATGGCGCCGTACATCTTCATGGAGAAGAACGGCATCCATATCATCGACCTCAATAAGACGCTGGCTTCGCTCGACGAAGCGTCGGCGGCCATCAAAGGCATCGTTCGCTCGGGTCGGAAAGTGATGTTTGTAGCGACGAAGAAACAGGCGCAGGAGATTGTAACGGAAGAGGCGCGCCGCCTGAAAATGCCGTATGTGACGGACCGCTGGCTGGGCGGGATGCTGACGAACTTCGCCACTATCCGCAAGTCGCTGAAGAAAATGCAGAGCATGGAGAAGATGCTCAAAGACGAGTCGACTGTGAGCAACCTGGCGAAGCGGGAGCGGCTGACCATCACCCGTGAGAAAGACAAGCTGGAGCGCGTACTGGGTGGGGTTGCTGATCTGACCCGTCTGCCGGCCGCCCTGTTCATCGTGGACGTGAAGCGTGAGCACATCGCCGTAGCCGAAGCCAAGCGCCTGGGTATTCCCGTGTTCGCCATCTGCGACACGAACTCAAACCCGGATGTAGTCGATTTCCCCATCCCGGGCAATGACGACGCCTACAAGTCGATCCGTCTGATCACCCTGGCCATCGGCCGGTCCATCGAAGAAGGGCTGACGGAGCGCAAGCAGGATAAAGACGATCAGCGTCTGCAGGAAGAAGAAGAAGCCAAGCGCGCAGAGGATACCGGTGTTGCCAGCGTAACCGCTGATACCCCTTCTCTGGCTGCCGAAGGCGACAACAACGATCAATAAGCAACCGGGCGACTTACGTGCGTTGCTACCTTATATAGTCGACGAATAGCCCGTAGAGAACCTATGGGCTATTCCGTTTATGGTTTAGGGTTTATTGTTTATAGTTGGTCAAGGCTGTTGTTCATCGGTCACAACTATACACCCAAAACCATAAACAATAAACTATTTATACTTCAACCCAAGAATCAAACCAACAATGGCTATTACTGCACAAGACGTCAACCGCCTGCGCCAGGAAACGGGTGCCGGGATGATGGACTGTAAAAAAGCACTGACCGAAGCCGAAGGCGATTTCGAAAAAGCCAAAGACATTCTCCGCAAACAGGGCCAGAAGATCGCCAGCAAGCGGGCCGACAACACGACCTCCGAAGGCGTTGTGCTGACGCAGGTGAGCGAAGACGGAACGACGGGTAAAGTGGTCGCTTTTGCCTGCGAAACCGAGCCGGTTTCCAAGGTAGCCGACTTTCAGAACCTGGCCGCCGCCGTACTGGCCGCTGCGGTTCAGACGAATGCCGCTACGAAAGAAGAGCTGCTGGCTGCGCCCCAGGCCGACGGCCGCGCGCTGCAGGACCACATCACCGACCTGATGGGTAAAATCGGGGAGAAACTGGACGTGGTGGCTTACGAAACCGTAACGGCCGAGAAAGTCGTTTCCTACAACCACTCCAACGGTAAACTGGGCGTTCTGGTCGGTCTGACCAACACGAACGGTGCCGATCTGAACGAAGTTGGTAAGGACGTGGCCATGCAGATCGCCGCCATGAAGCCGGTTGCCGTCGACAAGGACGGTGTGGACGCCAGCATCGTAGAGCGCGAAATCGAAATCGGTAAGGACCAGGCCCGGGCCGAAGGCAAACCGGAAGCCATGCTGGAGAAAATCGCCATGGGTAAGCTCCAGAAGTTCTACAAGGAAAATACGCTGCTGAACCAGGAGTTCGTGAAAGATCCGTCCCTGACGATCGGTCAGCTGCTGGACAAAACCAGCAAAGGCCTGACGGTAGCTGCCTTCAAGCGGGTAGCCATCGGCGCTTAATTCCGGAAATTGATACCTGGTAAAAACCCCGTCCTTTCAGACGGGGTTTTTGCTTATAAGGCCCCGGGAGCAGCAGAAATAAATAGCAAATCCGCTGCAGCGTGAAACCGTTCGATAGGAGTCGTTTAGTGGGTTCAGTTACTTTATTTATTTTCCCAAGTCCTAATCCTAAACCCTTATCATTTCGTATGCTGCAAGAATTCAGAACGTTCATTGCCCAGGGAAATATCCTGGACCTGGCTATCGGTATCATTATCGGCGCCGCATTTTCCAAAATTGTTACCTCCCTGGTGGAAGATATCATTAACCCGGTCCTGGGGCTCATCATTGGGGGCGTCGACTTCAGCCAGCTCAAAATAATCCTCCGCGATGCCGTCGGCACCGAACCGGAGGTCGCCATCCGCTATGGCAATTTCCTCAATAATGTCATTCAGTTCCTGCTGATCGCCCTGGTCATTTTCATGATCATTCGGATGGCCAACCGGCTCCGGACGCGTCGGGAGGTGATCTGACGAAGCGCCCATACTTCCTGACCCGAAAAAAGCCCCGCATTCCGGGGCTTTTTTCATGAATGTCTATTAAAAGTGCTAACCGGCCGGATGCCGCTTGTCAGAAAGCTTTATTTTTGCCGCCTTATGGAAGCGCAAGAACAGGTAACCAACGTGCCGTTTCTGGTCATTTTGGGCGGTGGCGAAAGCGGCGTGGGGGCCGCCCTGCTGGCCAAAGCGAAAGGCATCTCCGTTTTTTTGTCGGACAAGGGCGCCCTCCAGGAGTCGTACCGGCGGACACTTCAGCAGGCGGGTATTCCCTTTGAAGAAGGCCAGCATACGGAGGACCGAATCCTTCAGGCGACCGAAGTGGTGAAAAGTCCAGGTATTCCGGAGAAAGTCCCGCTGATTAAAAAACTGCGGGAGAAAGGCGTTCCCATCCTTTCCGAAATTGAACTGGCGGCCCGGTATACGAAGGCCAAACTGATCGGAATTACCGGAAGTAACGGTAAGACGACAACCACCCTGCTGGCCTACCACCTGCTGAAAAATGCCGGGCTGAACGTAGGGCTGGCCGGGAACGTCGGCGACAGCTTTGCCGCCCAGGTTATCGACGATACCTTTGATTATTTCGTGCTTGAGTTGAGCAGCTTTCAGCTCGACGATCTCTACCGCTTCCGGGCCGATGTCGCGGTGCTGCTGAACATCACGCCCGACCACCTCGACCGTTACGAATACCGCTTCGAGAATTACGTTCAGTCCAAGTTCCGCATTCTGCAGAACATGGGGCCGGAACAGACCTTTATCTATTACCAGGAAAACCCCGCCATTGCCGGGGAACTGGCGCGTCGGACCCTGCCCGTGCAGGCGCTTCCCATCTCGCTGACGGCGACGCCCGAGCCCGGGGCTTACCTGAGCGGCCAGGAGCTCGTCGCGCACAGTGCCGGCCAGACCTTCCAGACGCGGGTCGACAACCTGCCTCTGAAAGGAAAGCACAACGCGATTAACATGCTGGCGGCGACGCTGGTAGCCCAGGCCGTAGGCCTTTCGGCGGAGGCGATTCAGGACGGGCTGCAAACGTTCCGCAACGCTGCGCACCGGCTGGAGCCCGCCGGGGAGATCGGGGGAATCCGCTACATCAACGATTCCAAGGCGACAAATGTGGACTCGGTTTACTACGCGCTCGAAAGCATGACGACCCCCGTCGTCTGGGTTGCGGGCGGACTGGACAAGGGAAATGACTACAGCCAGCTGGATGAGCTGGTCCGTCAGAAAGTTAAAGTTTTAATTTGCCTGGGGAAGGATAACTCCAAATTAATCAATTATTTTACCGGCAAGATTCCGGTTGTCGTAGAAACCCAGTCAGTAGACGAAGCGGTAGCCAAAGGGCTGGAACTGGGGCAGGCGGGGGATACCGTGCTGCTGTCGCCAGCCTGTGCCAGCTTTGATCTTTTCCGGAACTACGAAGACCGGGGCGAACAGTTCAAAACCGCCGTACGTACCCTGGCCGCCCAACGGTCCGGGTCCGCGCATCTTTCCTGACCCATGACGTTATCGGTTAAAGACTGGCTCAGAAACAACCTTCGGGGCGACTACTACATCTGGGGTGTCGTGCTTTTTCTTTCCCTGATCAGCATTGCGGTCGTCTACAGCGCTACCGGGACGCTGGCCTACAAAAGCATGACCTCCACGGAGCATTACCTCTTCAAGCACGGTATGCTGGTGGTGCTGGCGCTGGTGCTGATGTGGTTCTGCCACCGGGTCGATTACATTGTCTACTCCCGTCTCTCGAAGTTTGGCATGTGGCTGTCAGTGCCGCTGCTCCTGTGGGCCTACTTCAAGGGCGCCAACCTGAACGAAGCGTCGCGCTGGATCACCATTCCCATCATTAATCAGACGTTTCAGCCCTCGGATCTGGCCAAACTGGCCCTGATTTCCAACCTGGCGGCCATGCTGGCCAAACGGCAGCACGTGCGCTACGAGCCCAGCGTGCTGGTGAACATGATCGGCTGGATCGGGCTGATCTGCGGCTGCATCATGCTCAGCAACGCCTCGACGGCCCTGCTGCTGGGCGCTACCTGTTTTCTGCTGATGTTTATCGGACGGGTACCCATGCGTTATCTGGCGCTGATGGTGGCCGTCTGTCTCTTCTTCGGCGCCGTCGCCCTGGGTGTCGGGCAGCGCTACGAAACCTTCATGGGCCGGATCGAGCGCTTTGGCCAGAAAGACCAGCTCGACTACCAGGTGGAGCAGTCGTTTATCGCTCTGGCGCATGGTGGGTGGTACGGCACCGGCCCGGGCAACAGCCACCAGCGTAACTACCTGCCCCACCCGTATTCGGATTTTATCTACGCCATGATTGTCGAGGAATACGGCTTCATCGGTGGCGTGACCATCGTCATTGCCTACCTCTACCTGCTCTGGCGGGGCATGCGGGCCATTGAAAAGAGTAACCGGGCGTTCGGGGGGCTGCTGTCGGCGGGCTTAACCTTCAGCATTGTCATCCAGGCCATGATCAACATGGCCGTAGCCTGCGGGCTGGTGCCGGTGACGGGCCTGCCCATGCCCCTGCTGAGTATGGGCGGTACTTCGCTCCTGTTTACCGGAGCGGCATTGGGCATTATCCTGAGCGTCAGTAAAGGCGAAGCCGACGAAAGTAAATTATAGCGGGCCGGGGAGCTTTTCCGGCACCAATACACAAGCGTATGCGCATTATCATCAGCGGAGGCGGTACCGGTGGGCATATCTACCCGGCCATCGCCATCGCCAACGAATTGAAAGCCATGGATTCTTCGACCGAACTGCTTTTTGTCGGTGCCGAAGGAAAAATGGAAATGGAGAAAGTGCCGCAGGCGGGTTATCCCATCGTGGGGTTGCCGGTTGTCGGCATTAAACGGCAGCTGACGGCCGAGAACCTGCTGTTTCCGGTCAAGCTGGGGCGGTCGCTGCTGAAAGCCCGGCAGATCGTGCAGGACTTTAAGCCTCAGGTGGCCGTCGGGGTTGGCGGTTACGCCAGTGGACCCGTCCTGCTCTCGGCCTCCCTCAAAGGCATTCCGACCCTCATTCAGGAGCAGAACTCCTATGCCGGGCTGACCAATAAAGTCTTGGCCCGCTGGGCGAGTCGCATCTGCGTGGCCTATCCCGGCATGGAAGCCTTTTTCCCCGGCGAGAAGATTCAGCTGACGGGCAATCCCGTCCGGACGGATATCCTCAGCGCGGCCGGAAAGCGCGCCGAAGGCCTGGCCCGGTTCGGGCTGCAGCCGGAGCGGCGGACGCTGCTGATCATCGGCGGCAGCCAGGGCGCCCGGACCATTAACGAAAGCATCGAAAAGGATCTCGGTCAGCTGGTTCAGGGCGGATACCAGGTTATCTGGCAGACGGGTACGTCTTTTCTGGAAAGGGCAAAAAAAGCCGTGGCGGCCCAGGGCGTTTCAGGCGTGCAGGCGTTCGATTTCATTTACGATATGGACATGGCCTATGCCGCCGCCGACGTGGTGGTATCCCGGGCCGGGGCGCTGTCCGTTTCGGAACTGTGTCTGGTCGGGAAGCCGGCCATTCTGGTCCCGTTTCCGGCCGCCTCGGAAGATCACCAGACAAAAAATGCCATGAGCCTGGTCAGTCGCCAGGCGGCCCTGCTGGTCACCGACGCGGAAGCCCGGCAGAACCTGGTCCCGGCGGCCCTGCGGCTGCTCGCCGACCCGGCCCAGCAACAGACATTAAGTAACAACATCCGCACCCTGGCCCGGCCTAAAGCCGCCCGGGAGATTGCGGAGGAGGTGATGAAATTAGGTAGTCAAGGATCGAAGGATTGATGGATTGAAGGATTGTCTATGGGTAATCTGAGCCCGGGACAATGGAAAAGCCTTCTCTCCCTTCAATCCTTCGATCCGTCAATCCGTCAATTCATGATTCAACTCGACCAACTAAAATACATCTACTTCCTAGGCATCGGCGGCATCGGCATGAGTGCGCTGGCCCGCTGGTTTCTGGTGAATGGCTACGAGGTAGCCGGGTACGATAAGACGCCGACGGCCCTGACGGAAGCGCTGCAGGCCGAAGGAATGCGCATTCACTTTACGGAGGATGTAGAGCAGATCCCGGCGCATTTCCGGGAGAACCGGGAGCAGACGCTGGTCATTTACACGCCGGCGGTCCCGAAGACCCACGCTGAATGGGTGTACCTGACCGAAGCCGGCTTTACGCTCCAGAAGCGTTCCCAGGTGCTGGGGCTGCTGGCGGGGCGGATGACTACCGTGGCCGTGGCGGGTACGCACGGGAAGACGACGACTTCCTCGATGGTCGCCCATATCCTGCGCGATGCCGGGGTGAACTGCGCGGCCTTTCTCGGTGGGCTGACGCAGAACTACCAGACGAACTTCCTGCTTAACGAGCCCGCCGACGACCTCAAGAAGGTCATTTGCGTGGTTGAGGCCGATGAGTTCGACCGCTCGTTCCTGACGCTGTTTCCGCAGGTTGCCATCGTCACCTCGACCGATGCCGATCACCTGGATATTTACGGGGATCATTCCTCGGTGCTGGATTCCTTCGCGGCTTTCGTGGGGCAGATTCAGCCGGACGGTGCCCTGCTAATGCGCAGGGGCCTGAGCCTGGCGGACCGCACGCCGGCGACCGTGTATCCGTATTCGTTAGCCGAAGGTGCCTACCACGCCCGGGATCTGAGGATTGAGAACGCCTGTTTTGTGTTCGACCTGGTGTATCCAGAGGGGGTAATTGAAGGGATCTCCCTGATGATGCCCGGCTTTCACAACGTGGAAAACGCGGTGGCGGCCGGGGCGGCGGCGCTGCAGGTCGGCGTAGCACCGGAGGCCATCCGAAAGGCGCTCAGCAGCTACCGTGGGGTGAAACGGCGGTTTGAGTACATTCTCAGAACGCCCGAGGCAATTTTCATCGACGATTACGCCCACCATCCGGCCGAAATCCAGGCGTTCCTGACGTCCTTGAAAGCCCTGTACCCGGACCGCGAGGTTACGGCCGTTTTTCAGCCACACCTCTACAGCCGGACCCGCGATTTTGCCGACGGCTTTGCCGAAAGCCTTTCGCTGGCCGATCGGGTGATCCTGCTCGACATTTACCCGGCCCGCGAATTACCCATTGAAGGTGTGACGGCAGAATTGATTTTCAAGAACATCCGGTCCAAAGAAAAGATCCAGTGTTCGAAAGCGGAACTGCCGGAGGTGCTAAGGTCGCATCCACCGGCCCTTCTGGCCACAATTGGCGCGGGTGATATCGATCAGATGATCCCATTGCTGAAAAGTCAGTTAACTGACCAATGAATAAAAATACCCGTTCAAAAAGCCAACTTGTTAACGGATGTTGCCTATTTTTAGAATAAAAAGGCGCAGTTTAACAACGATCCTGGGCCTTTTGGCACTGGTTGGACTGGTCGCATTTACCGAACAGCAGCAACGGCGCCGGCGCTGCCAGTCGATTCTGATCCGAATGGATGAGGTAGATGGTCACCGCTTTCTGAACCGGAACGACGTTCTTCGGACGTTGACCAACGAAGGAGCCGATCCCCTGGTTGGGGATTTGTTTCAATCGATTAACTTTAAACAGCTGGAACGGCGGCTGAAAGCCAACGGGCTGATTCAGCGCTGCCAGGTGGGGAGAGACCTGATGGGTAACCTGACGGTGGTGATCGAACAGCAGCGTCCGCTGGCCCGGCTGGTCAGTCTGGGCGAAGAAGAACGGTCGGCCGGCGGGGTGTACCTCAACGACGAGGGGAAGTGGTTTCCGCTTTCGATGAACTATACGGCCCGGGTGCCTTTGCTGGCCGGGGCGTATTTCAAGGAACGCAAACCGCTGACGGGTGAGCAGGGCCGTCCACTGGTGGAGCTGCTTCGCCGGATTTCCGCCGATCCGTTCTGGAAGGCGCAGATCGCACAGGTGGTGGTCGATGAGGAACGGGAAGTGACGCTGGTGCCGCAGGTGGGCGATCAACTGATCGAAATTGGTCAGCCTACGGAACTGGAGCCTAAGTTTAAGAAGATTAAACTCTTTTATGAGTACATTCTGCCGGCCAAGGGCTGGGAGCGATACCGAAAGGTAAGTGTACAATACCGTAACCAGATCGTGTGCGAATGATACCGAAGCAGGACGAACAAATCATTGTAGGACTTGACATCGGCAGCACCAAGGTGTGTGCCGTGGCGGGTCGGCTGAGCCGTGACAAGAACCACGCCCGCCTCGACGTACTGGGAGTAGGGAAAGCCTATTCCGAAGGTGTGACGAAAGGATCGGTTGTGAACATTACCAAAACCGTCGACGCGATCAATCGGGCGGTCGAAGAAGCAGCCCGGCAGGCCAACCTGGATGTGCAGGTGGTCAACGTCGGCTTCTCCGGTCAGCACGTTTCCGCCCGCCGGCAGCACGGCAGTATTACCCGAACTTCCCCAGGGGATGAAGTAACATTGGACGATATCGGCCATCTGGTGGGCGATATGTACCGGTCGGTGATCCCGGCAGGCAACGAAATTGTACATGTGCTGCCGATGGATTTTACGGTGGACAACGAATCGGGTATCGATGACCCGGTAGGCCGCTGCGGCGTCAAGCTGGAAGCGGATTTTCAGGTGATTACGGCCCAGACCGTCCCTGCCAACAACACCAAGAAGTGCATCGACCGGACGGCCTCCCAGCTCAAAAAAGACCTTTTCATGCTCTCGCCCCTGGCTTCGGCCCTGGCCGTGCTGACCGATGAGGAACGCCAGGCCGGTGTCGCGCTGGTGGATATTGGCGGTGGAACAACCGACATTGCCGTTTACCACCGCAATGTGCTCCGCTACGTATCGGTCATTCCCATCGCCGGTAACAGCCTGACCATGGACATTCAGGAGGGTTGCAAGGTCCTGCCACAGCAGGCCGAGCTGCTGAAGCTTAAGTTCGGCAGCGCCGACCCGACCGAGTTCCGGCTCAACGAGGTGGTGGCGGTGCCGGGCCTGAGCGGCCGGCCACCGAAGGATGTCCTGAGCCGGAATGTCGCGCTGATTATCGAAGCGCGTCTGAAGGAAATGGCGGCGATGGTGCAGGCGGAGATTATCCGGTCCGGGTACAAGGACAAACTGCTGGGCGGTATCGTACTGACCGGCGGAACGGCCTCCATCCGGGGCATCGAAGGACTCTTCAGCCGGGTAACAGGTATGCATTCGCGGGTTGGCTCACCGGAACTCCTGGAACCCAACACGAAAGCCGATCTGGTAGCGGATCCGGCTTTTGCGACGGCCGTTGGGCTGGTCTGGGCGGGCTTTAAACCTCTCGACGAGCGGATTCAGAACAACCGCCCACCGTATGAGGAAACCGTTAGCCGGCCGATCAGCGGGGCAACCGCCAAGCCGGTGGCCAAGCCGAAGGAAGAACCCAAGGAAGCCGGTGGTGTGTGGACTAAGTATTTGTCGGGGGTAAAATCGTTTATCACCGACGGAGATATCGGGAACAGTGATAAGTATTGAATGTTTATCGGAAAACTTCCGTTTTTGACTGATAAATAAAAACAACTTATTTCGCTATCTCAACGTAACTATTTTCAACTAAGGTACCTTTGCGCACCAAATTCGTACGGTATGCTGGAGCATGGCTATATGTTTGAACTCCCGGCGGAGGAGCACAAACCCATCATCAAGGTAGTTGGCGTCGGTGGGGGTGGTAGCAATGCCGTCAACCACATGTTTCGGCTTGGGGTTAAGGACGTGGATTTTGTGGTCTGTAACACCGACCGGCAGGCACTGACCAACAGCCCCGTACCCAGTAAGCTTCAGTTAGGAGCCCATCTGACCAAGGGGCTAGGGGCAGGGACCGACCCGAAAGTAGGTGAGCAGGCTGCCCTGGAGAATACCGAAGACATTCGGCACCTGCTGGGGGAACCCACCCAAATGGTGTTTATCACGGCCGGTATGGGGGGCGGTACGGGTACGGGCGCTGCGCCGGTGATCGCGCAGATCGCCAAGGAAATGGGCCTGCTGACGATCGCGGTCGTGACGGCTCCCTTCGATTTCGAAGGGGAGGAAAAGCACGGCCAGGCGATGGAAGGGATCCAGAAGCTGAAGCAGTACTGCGATACCGTTCTGGTCGTTCTGAACGATAAACTCTCGGAAATTTTCATCGATCTGCCGCTGCGGCAGGCGTTTGCGAAGGCCGATGATGTCTTGGCAAATGCCGTTAAGAGTATTGCTGAGATCATTACCGTTCGGGGCGATATCAACGTCGACTTCATGGACGTCAAGCGCGTGCTGGAGAACGCCGGTCAGGCCGTTATGGGTTCGGCCGACGCCCAGGGCAAGGAGCGGGCACTCGAGGCCATCGAGGAAGCGCTCAACTCGCCGCTGCTCAACGACCGCGACATCCGCGGGGCCAAGCGGATCCTGTTGACCATGGCGTCGAGCTCGGAGCACGAGACCACGATGAACGAACAGCGGATCATTACCCGCTACATCCAGGACAAGATTGGCAAGGATGCCTGGCTCTTCAAGCACGGCGCCATCATCGACGAATCCCTGGGCGGCAAGCTGCGCGTTACCGTCATTGCGGCGGGCTTCGATCTGCCGGTGGAGGAAAAGGATTTTCCCCGGAAGTCGCTCCAGTCCGAAACGGAGCCGGAACCTGAGCCGGTGGCGGAACTTGAACCTGTCACGGTAGAAGCCGAACCGGATACGGCCGATACGCTCACGGGCGGAGCGGCCCGGATGGCGGCCTCGCCCTACGACGGAAACCTGTCGGCCAATTACGAGGAGACGACCGACACGCTGATTCTGGAGGAGCGGGAAGATGATACGCTTCTGATCAACCGGATGATCGAGGATTTTCTGCGGATGCAGCCCGGTCGTTATTCCGACCGCGAGCTGGAATCTACGCCGGCCTACCAGCGGCAGAAGGTCCAGCTGCTGGAGATTCCGCTGATGCCGCATGGCGAGCTGATTCGGAGCCGACTGAACGACTAACACTTTCGAATCCATGAAAAAAGGGTAATGATCGGCACCCACCGGTCATTACCCTTTTTTGCTGGGGCTTCAGAAGGCCAGCAACTGCTCGGCCTGCTGCCGCAGCAGCTGGTTATACAGATCGTGGTTCAATTGGCCGTCTTTCCAGTAGGTCCGGATCTGGGCCAGTTTGACGCGCAGGGCCAGGGTGTTGGTGCCCAGGTAGCTGAAAATGTCATTCAGGTGGCTTAAGGCCAGGGCCCCGCCCTGGTGACTGGCCGACAGCCCGACCAGCGCCACTTTTTTGTTGGCCAGGCCGCTGGGGTAGGTCATGCCGTCGATAAAGGCCTTCAGCACGCCGGGAAACGAGTTGTTGTATTCCGGGACGATGAAAACCAGCTTCCTGGCCTGTTCTACCACCTCTTTGAACTGGTTGAATTCCGGATTTTTTCCGGTATGTTCGTACAGCGCGGTACTCGTAAAATCGCCGGGCAGGCCGCTGAGATCCAGTAGCTTCGTCGGCGCGGCGAGTTCGTGTAGGATGCTTTCGTAATACCGGGCAATCTGGCTGGAGAGCGAATTTCGGCGGTTGGTGCCGACAACAATAACGATAGGCTGAGGAGTGAACGATTCCGTTGCGGGGGTATTCATACAAACGTAAGGCGTTACGGGCGGCTGGCCCGACCTATGCCATAACAAGTCAGACCTCTTTTGGTTCACCAGACATATGACCTACGAACAGGTAGCCGCTGAACTCAACGCCCTGGCGGATCAGAAACGGGCGGTCGTCATGCAGCGCTTCTTCAAAACCGGGCCCGGGCAATACGGTGAAGGGGATATTTTCCTGGGCTTATCGGTGCCCCAGCAGCGCGTCATTGCCCGCCGGTACCGGGATCTGCCCGCCGGAGAAGTGGAAAAACTGCTGCGTCAGCCTTACCACGAATACCGGCTGACCGCCCTGATCATCTGGACGCTGCAGGCCCAACGGGTCGGGGAGGCTGGCCGACAGGCGATTCTGGATCATTACCTGAAAAATCGTACCTGGATCAACAACTGGGATCTGGTAGACGTGACCTGTCCGGAAATTGTTGGTCATTTCCTGCTGAAGCGCGACCGCAGTCTCCTCGACGAATTGGCCGCCGAAGACCACCTCTGGTCCCAGCGGATCGCCATCGTATCCACCCTGGCGTTTATTCGCAAAAACCAGTTTGGTGATACCTTCCGCATCGCCGAAAAGCTGCTGGGGCATCGCCACGACCTGATTCACAAAGCCATCGGCTGGATGCTGCGGGAGGTAGGCAAACGCAGCCCGGACGCCCTGGAGGAGTTTCTGCATGACCATATCGAAAGGCTTCCCCGCACGGCCCTGCGCTACGCCATCGAGCGGTTCGAGCCCGCCCGGCGGCAGTACTATCTGGGTCTGGGAAAGGCACCTGCCGCCGAGGCCGTTGGAAATTAAAGCGGAGTCCGTGATTTTCCGGCCAACCAATAACCCAACTTCCTTAGTATATTTACGCCCCCGTTTGACCGGCGGAACATTCAACCGCCGACCGGCAGTAGCTGCCTACCGCTAACCCAAACAGACTGAGAACGTATGTCCTGGTTTATACGCAAAGAAAAAGGCATCAACACACCCACCGAAATGAAGCGCGAAGCGCCGGATGGGCTGTGGTACCAGTGCCCGAGTTGTAAAAAAATCATGCACACGCGGGAGCACAAGCTCAATGCGTATACCTGTGTGCACTGCAACCACCACGAAAAGATTGGCTCGGACGCCTACTTTGCCATTCTCTTCGATGACAACCAATTCACCGAGCTGGACGCCGACATGACCTCGGGGGACCCCCTGAAGTTCGTGGACTCCAAGCCGTACCCCGACCGGGTGCGCAGCACCATCGCCAAGAGCGGTCTGAAGGACGCCGTCCGGACGGCCTACGGCAGCATGAACGGGGTCGATGTTACCATCGGTTGCATGGATTTCAGCTTTATCGGCGGTTCGATGGGTTCGGTAGTGGGCGAGAAGATCGCCCGGGCCATCGATCACTCCCTCCGGACCCGGACGCCCTTCCTGATGATTTCCCGTTCGGGCGGGGCACGGATGATGGAGGCCGGCTTTTCGCTGATGCAGATGGCCAAAACCTCAGCCAAGCTGGCCCTGCTGTCGGAGGCGGGTATTCCCTACGTTTCGCTGCTGACTGATCCCACGACGGGCGGTGTGACAGCTTCATTTGCCATGCTGGGCGATTTCAACATTGCCGAACCAGGCGCACTAATCGGCTTTGCCGGTCCGCGCGTCATCCGCGAAACCATCGGCAAGAACCTGCCCGAAGGCTTCCAGAGCGCTGAGTTTGTCCTCGAACACGGTTTCCTCGATTTCATCGTCGACCGCAAGGATCTGAAGGACAAGCTTACTAGTTTGCTGCAAATGCTCCAATGAGGAGTTAAAAGTTAAAAATTAAAAGTTAAAAGTAACCCTGCGTCGACGACGGATTTGTCGGTTAGTCACCTTACGGCTTTGCCAACTTTTAATTTTTAACTTTTAATTTTTAGCTAACCCAAATGCGCCTCGTCCCACACCCCGTTCTCTGCAATTACTACCTGACGTACCGCTGTAACGCCACCTGTAGCTTTTGCGACATCTGGGAGCGGCCTTCGCCTTATGCGACGGTGGAGAACGTGCGGGAGAATCTGCGGGATCTGCGCCGGCTGGGCGTACGGGTGGTGGATTTTACGGGCGGGGAACCCCTGCTGCACCGGCAGCTGGACGAGCTGCTCCGGGAAACCAAACGCGCGGGGATGATTACGACCGTTACAACCAACGGCCTGCTCTATCCCAAATACGCCGAACGGCTGCGCGGCCTGGTCGATATGCTGCACTTTTCCCTGGATTCACCCGTGGCCGAGGAGCACGACCGGTCGCGGGGCGTGGCCTGTTTCGATAAGGTCATGGAATCCATCCGGATCGCCCGTTCGCTGGGAGAACGCCCGGATATCCTGTTTACCGTTTTCGAACATAACACACACCAGATCAGGCAGGTGTACGAAGAAATCTGCCAGCCAAACGGCCTGGTCCTGATCCTGAACCCGGTCTTCGAGTACAATGCCGTGCAGACCGGCGACCGCCTTTCGGAACGGGCGTTGCAGGAAATGACGTGGTGGGGGAAACAGAAGAACGTCTACCTGAACGACGGCTTTATCCAGCTCCGCCGCGACGGAGGCAACCACGTGGAAAAGCCCGTTTGCCGCGCAGCCAGCACGACCCTGGTGATTTCGCCCGAAAACAAGCTGGTTCTGCCCTGCTACCACCTGGGCCTGAAAGAGTTTCCCATCGAAGGCCACCTGTATGACCTCTACCGCTCCGGAGAAGTGCAGCAGCTGGTCGCCCTGGAAGGCCGCCTGCCCGGCTGCGAGGGCTGCGCCATCAACTGCTACATGCAGCCCTCCTTCGCCGTCGAACTCAGCAAATACTGGTGGAAAGCCCTGCCCAGCACCCTCAAATACAACCGCATGAAAGGGACCTGGAAGCAGTTGTTCTGAGGGTTTGCGTTTGACTTTTGACGTTGGACTTCTGACGTTTGACTTCCCTTAGTCCTGACGTGGCGGGCCGCTTCAATCCTTCAATCCTTCAATCCTTCCTTCCTTCAATCCTTGTGTCATGGCTCCGCCGTCACCGCCTGCAACCGCAGCCAGTCGCCGGTGGCCGTCGGCTGGCCGGGAACGGGTTCGAGGCTAAGCTGGGCAATGACGCCCTGCCAGCCGGGAACGCCCGCCAGGTTGATTTCGTAGGTACGCACCTGGCCGTCGCCGGTAATGGGAAAGTCAATATAGCGGTCGGCCTTGGGAATGAACGCCATTTCCGAAGGCAGGCGCCAGCTCAGCCGGAAGCGCTGGGCGGACGTGCGGAAGGCGCCCCGGACGTAGAGTTTCGGCACGTCCTGAGCCCGCCAGAACTGGGTTGGGCTGGCCACGCGGAGGTCCGTGCGGCCGAGGCGGACGTTCAGTTCGTTGCGCACCGGAATGCCCTGGTCGCGGGTGCCGCGGTAATACCAGCGCTGACGGCTGTCCGTAAACCGGTAGTTGGGCAGAAAGGTCGGGCGGGTCTGCTGGTAGGCGAACCGCCGGACGTCCTCGACGGTACCCACCACGATGACGTACTCGTACTCAAAAATGGCGTTATGGTCGAGGGTTTCCGTGATGGTACCGGTGATGTAGCCGGTTGGGTTATCGAATTCGCCCCCGGCGCCGGGCTTGCCGAAGAACGCGCCGTAGAAGTCGTACTGCCGGGGTTGCCAGAGCCCGACGCCCCGGCCTTGCCGGTTGACAATCGCCACCCAGTTTTCGGAACCATAGATGGCTTCGATCTGGTCCTCGAAATTCCATTCCCGGAGGGCGCCGTTGGTGAACGGCTGGTCGCCCGTGTAGGAAACGACTTTGGTGTAGGGGCCATTGACGTAAACGGCCGGCGATTCCTGGCCGCGGGCTTCGTACTGGGTCGTATCGGCCCGGTTGATGGTGGTCCGGCTGCGCACCCGAACCGTATTCTCGCGTACTTCCAGCCAGTGTTCCATCACGCAGTCGGCGGGTTCGTCACGCAGCGGCCAGAACAGGGGGGCGGTGCGGACGTAAAGCCGGGCACTGTCGAGCTGGCGGTATTCGAGCACCCGGGAGGCGTTGAAGTAGTAATCGCCGGCCTGCACGGGATTCCAGCCCAGCGGTTCGAGCTGCGGTATGGGCCGTTTGGTGCCGCGGGTATACGGGATAGGACCGCCGTAGAGTCCGGTCTGAATCTGGCGGCCGAAGTCGCGGTTATTGACAATGTTAGGTCCGTTGGAACCTTCGGAAAGAAAAGTAATGGCTCCGCCCAGCGTCAGGTCGATCCCGACGCGGACCCGTACGTTGTCGAGAAACAGCCGGTTGACGGGGGCGGCCGGCTGCCCTTCCGGCGGCGCATTCGGATTTGGCGGAGCCGTAGGGCCGCCGGGTGCCGCCGGGCGGTTGGGCGTTTGCCAGACACGCTCCTCGTATTTGTAGCAGCCCAGCACCAGCGCACTTAACAGCAGACAACCCAGCAGCGAACGAAGCATAACAGGCAAAGTTTTTTGGTAAAACTACGAAAAGGATGAGGAGGTTGGTAAAAGCTGAGTCCGATCGGGCAGCCAACTGGCAAACTGCCCCTGGATTGAAGCAAGGTCGACCCTATCCAAACGCGGTTTTCCGCCTCAAATCATGACTTGAGTCGTCTCAAATCCTTCTGAGGCGATGGTTTCACCGGACGCAGCCACTTTTGGGCCATCGTTCCATGACTAACCGACCAAGACCATGAAGCTCACATTTTCCGTTATTGTCCTGTTGCTGCTGGCGTTGCCGGCCGTTTCCCAGCAGCCAGCCCCCGAGGCTGTTCCCCGGGTTCCGTTCGTGCTCAAAAACACCCTCGGCTACCACCGGATGTTCCGGGCGGAAGGGCCGGGCATTGCCTACGGCTTTACCATGAACCGCAACGAAAAAGCGCCCCTAAACTGGCCCGTGGGAACGAGGCTGTATTTCAGTAAGGACGGCGAGACGACCCGGGGGCTGATCTGGACGCTCACCGCCGAGGATGCCGGCAAAACGCTGGAGACCATGCCCAGGGAGCCTATCCAGGTCGAGCCAGGACCGGTCGGGGATGCCAAACCGGCCAAAGCGAAAGGAATTACGGTCCTGCTCCGGAACAACAGCCTGCTGCCGCGGCGCATTGCGTTTATCTCCTACCGGCCCGACGAACCGGGAAATGGTACCGAAATTGTGACTATGTGGCCGTTCGCCGTTCGCAAAGGGCGCTATCCGGTGGGCACCAAGCTCTATCTGGCCAATAGCGGGCAGATCGACCAGGTGATGAGCGGGCAGCGGATCGACAGCGATAAGCCGTTTCTGACCGTAGGGAAAGGGGATGCTTTCCGAATCATCAATATCTTTGAGTAAATCGGTGCCGCCAACGGACCCCTATGGACTTTTACTTCAGCGCTTATTCCTCTCCTCTGCTCTTTGGGTTTATCCAGGCCTGGGTATATGCCGTGCTGCTCTGGATCCGGGGGCGGCGCGAAGAACGGCTGTCCGATATCCTGCTGGGTGGGGTGCTGGTCGGCATGGCCTTCAATCTTTGGGAGTACATGCTGGGATTCGGGGGAATCGACATCCTCTGGCGGGAGCTGGAATTTTTCCCCCGGACGCTGGGCTACCTCTTTCCGGTGCTGTGTTACTTCTACCTGAAGACCCAGTTCAATGCCGATTTTCGGTTTTCCCGCCGGGATGCCTGGCACCTGCTGCCGTTCCTGCTGTATACGGCCTATCACGTTGGCGTATTTTCGAGAGGACCGGCCTTTGTAAAATGGTGGCAAACAACCGTGCATGGACCGTATTACCTCGGTGATCTGGAGTTCTGGCTGGGCGTCGGCATCGACCTGTTTTACCTCTTCCAGTCGCTGCGGTTGTACCGACAATACCGGCAGTGGGCCCAGAACCAGTTCTCGGAAACGGAAACCATCAGCTTCCGCTGGTTCCGCAACTTCCTGATGGCGCTGACGATTACGTCCCTCTTCAGCTTCGGAATGGATCTGCTCAGTTCGGCGCTCCAGCTGACCTTCTGGCAGGACTGGTGGGACGAACTGGCCAAGGTGGTGCTGATTTATTATGTCAGTATCAACGGCTACGCGCAGGTGCAGCCCGGGCGGCGTCTGGCTTTTCAGCCCGAAGAAGCACCCGTAGTCCCGGTTGCGCAACCGCTGGTTCCGGCCGGGGAGCCCGATAGCCCGGGCATGGTCGAGGAGCCGCTGGCCTCCGGAAGTACCTCCGAAGAGCCCGTGCTGGCCGATGAACGGCTGCCCCTTCGGGATACGCTGCTGGCCTTCATGGAGAGCGAAAAGCCCTACCTCGAGCCGGAGCTTACCCTGGCTGACCTGGCCCGGCGGCTGCATACGAATCCGGTCGTTCTCTCGCAGGTGATCAATGTCGGCCTGGGCCGAAATTTCAACGATTTCGTCAATGAATACCGGGTGGAGGCCTTCAAGCAGCTCGTCCGGGACCCGGCCAACCGGCACCTGAGCTACCTCGGCCTGGCGCTGGAATGCGGCTTTAATTCCAAGGCGACCTTCAACCGGGCGTTCAAGAAACGCACGGGCCTGGCACCGAACGAATTTGCCCGGATGGCGTAAGGCCTCAGCTTGTCAGCTTACCGGTTCGCCTCCGACAGCCAGTGAAACTGCCGCTCGGCGAGCTGGAAATGGCGATTCGTACGCCGAAGGGCCACCGTCAGGGAGTCGCCGCGCACGAGGCCGCGCAGAAGCAGGCGGTTCGTATCGGGGCGGAGGACGTGCAGGGTAAAGAGGGGCAGGCTGTCGTCCGGCATTTTCCGGAAAGCGATGGTCTGTTTCGTCGAATCCAGATCGTAGGTAAAATACCCCCGGTGGTAGCGTTGCCGAAAGAGCGTATCGGGCGTGAGAATACTGCCCGAGGGGCCATTTTCGAAGACCAGGTTCTGCCAGCGCAGCGAATCGGGCAGGCTGGAACGAAATTCGGTCACCTCGTAAAAGCCAGCTTTTAGCCTGGGTTTGCTGGCCTGTTCGGTCATGGACTGACTACCGAAGTAGAACCGTACGGCGGTGCCGACGCCAAAGAGAAGTACAAACACCACTTTCAGGGCGATGCGGGCCCAGCGGGCGCGGCGGTCGGTGAAGACCAGGGCCGGTTTGGGCCCGGTCGGGCGGTTGAAAACGAAAAAGTCGAGCAGGCGCCGGGCGTCAGCCAGCAGCAGGAGATTGCTGAAAACAAAGACGTGGATGGAAAAGAGCTTGACCGGAATGTCGTAGCAGAGATTGAGGACCATCACGTTCAGGAAAACGCTCGCCGCCACAAAAGCCCCCAGCGTGGCCGTCCGCCGCCAGAGCAGCAGGATGCCCGCCAGCGTCTCGACGGCCCCCGAGAAGAACTGGTAAGGCGCGGAATACCCAATAAACAGCCAGGAAAAGCGCATCGGCAGCAGGTCGCCCAGGGGCGTGGCCAGCTGGCTGAGCGTGGGGAAACCCATCTGTAGACCGAACAGCTTGATGATGCCGTAGAGCAGGGCGACCATGGCCACGTAGTAGCGCAGGGCTACCAGGAACCAGTAGTTGAGCCGTTCGTAGCCGGGCCGCCCCCGGTCAAGGACCGACCAGATCAGGGAGCCGAGGACGGCCACCAGTGTATTGAAACAAAGCTGGGCGTAGCCGTAAGACGTATCGCCGCTGCCATTTAAGGGAACCAGCTGGTCTTTTACGTGAAACAAATGGTCGTTGGCCAGGGTGACCAGCCACGACTCGCCCGCGGCGTACCAGTTCGCGAGCTGGCCTAGAACCGGGATGCCACTCAGCCAGGTAGCCGGCGTCATGTACAGCAGAACGTAGATGACCGTAAACCGGAAAAGCAGCCGGCGACCGAGCGGCCAGCGGTGGGTCAGCAGGGTAGGAGGGGGTGCAGGTTCTTGCAGCATAGCCAGCGGGTTAGGAGTACCGCCCTGAAAGTAAGGATTTTCTGGCGCTCCGTCAATCGTTCTGCCTGGCGTTTGGGAGGGGGGAAGCTTTACGACCAGCTGCATACCAGCCCCGTGGCCAGCAGCCACCGCAGCCGCCAGGCCTGCTGGCGCAGCCGGGTCATGGCTTCGTACAGCAGATTATAGACCGTCTTGGTTTCCAGTCCCATCACCTGGGCCACCGCCGGGTAGTCCATTTTTTCGTAGTACAGCAGGTAGAGCGCTTCCCGCTGCCGGGTGGGCAGTTTGTCGATCAGGACCTGCAGCGCCTGACGCCGTTCGCCATCGGTCTGCTCCTGGATGAGCTCCGAGTCGGTTGCGTCGCGCAGTTCGCCACTTGCCAGGGGCCAGTATCCTTCTTCGGAGACGAATCGCCGCTGCTGTTTGATCATCTCCAGCAGGCGTCGCCGGAACGAGGCAAACAGATAAGACCCAGTGCTTTTAACCTCCCCCAGCGTTTCGCGGTGCAGAAACAGGTAAACGAACAGATCCTGAATGCAGTCGGATACCAGCTCAGGATCCGCGCACAGACCCATCCCGTAACCATAAAGCGCTTTCACATACTTCCGATACAGGTATTCGTCGGCGCGTGGATCACCCGCCCGGAAGGCCTGCCATAGCTCGGTGTCGGCTGCGAACGGAGCGTGCATTGAATGGGGTTTGGGAGGATGATTTACAATTTTCAAAAAAAAATTTGACATAAACCGGGAAAAGCGTCCGGGATTACTCTCTTAAGGCCCAAATGTCAATTTCCCTACTGCATGAATCCACTTGACGACAATTCCCCCGAGCGATTGGCCCTCGATGCCCGGTTCCGACGATGGGTCCTGGAACCGGACGCGGAGGCTGATCGCTTCTGGCAGGCCTGGCTGGCCGACGACCCCGTCCGGCGGCAAACGGCTCAGGAAGCCCGCAAACTGGTGCATCTGCTGGTCTACCAGCCGGCGGTGCTGGCCGAGGATCAGGAAACGGCGCTCTGGGCCGACATCCGGGAGCGGGTACAGCAGGTGCAGGACGACGAAGCCGGCAATGTTCGGCCGCTGGGGCTGCGCCGGCGCA
>Ga0164290_1000859_pt1 | contig 71808 bp, 52 predicted proteins | sample Micstemetagenome_FD_108782 | JGI IMG/M metagenome (GOLD analysis project Ga0164290, IMG submission 108782) | Contaminated culture microbial community from soil near Moab, Utah, USA - Microcoleus steenstrupii SON62 (Illumina Assembly) | ecosystem: Environmental > Terrestrial > Soil > Soil crust...
GAGACGCCGCGAGGAGTCTGCCGGCGTGGGTCCTCTTCTCCGGGAACTCGGTGAGCAACGAGGCCAAGAACTCATCCTGAGCCTTCCTGAGGTCGGCGTTGTCCGACGGCGGTGCCATGGTTTGATTCACTAGGGTGCCCTAACGAGACCTCGATCCGGAGGAAGTGTGTCGTCCCCGTTACTGTCTACTAAACCTTGTACGCGTGGTCGGCCCTGAACGCACTTTGACACCCTATCTGACGCCCTCGGTCTTGTGCACCCTCGATACCGCGTTGGGCCTGCGTCTACCGCGCCAGAGGGCATGCCGCAAGTTCAAGACCTCGGCGGGGAAGGGGTGAGGTTCGCAATCGCATTGCAGAGGTCGTGAGCCCGATTCTCATCATCTCCACCATCTCCTATTCAGTTCGACCGAGGCTGGTTCGAACTGCGTCCACTAATCTCCACCAAAAATTAGACCGGATCGAGGCTCTAAACCGAGCCGAAACGGCCGCCGTGGAAGACTTCCACGGCGGCCGTTTCCCGTTGTTGACACTCTAGATGCTTACGCATCGCCATTAGCGGTCGATCTCTGTATGGAGATCCTCTCGGCAGAGAACTTGCGGCCGTGAGGGGGACCGTGGCGCTCCGCGGGGCACCGTTCGATCCTCGTCCCACCCTTGAAAGCGACCCTGACCGCTAGTTCGCCTCGTTGGAGGAGGGCGATTTCGTCACCAGGAACCTCCCGTCAGCGGTTGAGGCGCGGAAGGTCGCTGAGTCGCAACTCGCCTTCTTGGCGTTCCGAGGCCGCAATCAACTTGGGACAAGCGAACGACCTACAAGCGGTTCGGCGCTCTTTGGCCGCACGAACTCTAAACAGCCTGGCGGGCACTCGATGGATCGAGATGCGGGCCCTTCCAGCCTCGGACTCCTCGGCCCTAGAACTTCGGGCGGAAACCTGGTCGCTCTCGGCCGCGGCCGAGAGCGACGGAGAGGGACTGGAAGTCGAGGACCACGCCGAGGCCGGTCCTGTAAGTCGCGGAGGAGCGGCCGTTGCCGATGATCGCGGCGCGGACGGCGCGCGGCGATTGCGGAGCGGTCCGACGAAGCGCGTCGGCCACCGAACCGGCGACGAACGCACTGGAGAACGATGTCCCCGACCAGTTGACCGTTTCCCCGCTCCAATCGGGCCCGATCACCGAAATCGCTGGCGCGCAGAGGTCCACCGTCGCGTGCCAGTTGCTGAAGGACGCTCTGTTCCCGTCCAGATCGAGACCTGCCACGCCGAGGACTGTAGCCGCGTCCGCCGGGTAGTACACGTCGTGGGCGCCGTCGTTGCCGGCGGCTGCCACGACGATCGCGCCCGCTGCCTCAACGCTTTGCAGGGCTTCGTCTACGAGCCCGCTCCGGCGGCGGCTGGCGAGACTCACGTTGACGACTTCCGCTCCCTGCTCGAGGGCGAACTCCAGTCCTTGGATGAGCGTCCAGGACGTCGCCACACCGTCGCTGTCCGCGATGCGAGCGACCACTAGTCGGGACTGCGGCGACACCATGTCGACCACGCCCGCGACGAGGGTTCCGTGTCCCACCGCCTGGTCGGGAACGCCGTCGCCACGCGTGTCGACGCCCATCGGCCGGTCGATCGGCGACTCGCCGGGTTCCACGAAGTTGCGGCTTGCATCGGTCTTCGCCCACAGTCCGCCCGCTGCCTCGGCCAGGCCGGTGTCGAGGATCGCGACCCTGATCTCTCGGCCGGGGGCTTCGGCCAGGGAGCGGTCCCAGTTGATGGTGGCGAGCAGGTCTGCGTTGGCGGCTTGGTAGAAGGCCCGGCCGCCGACGACCGGGATGACGCCGCCCTTTCGCAGGGTCGTCGGGAACGCGGACCTGATCTGGGCGGCGGCGAACCTCACCTCGCGCTCGGCGACGGAGATTCCCCGCGCGCGCCGCAGCGCTCGGAGCCGAGGCGCAACCTGCGAACCTGTCCCGAGATCGAGCCGAGCGTATCGGCCGCTCGCCGTGGTCCCGAGAAGCCGCACTCCGGCCCGCGCAGACACCTTCGACGCATCGGAGCCCGGCACGAGGCGGACGACCGCCGTGTCGGCGAACGAAGCCGCGCTGGCGACCAAGGCGAGGGCGAGGGCGGAGATTCGGGCAGGTCTCATGGGCGCGTCAAGAATTCCGGGGAGCGACGAGCCGAGCGCTCGCTGCCGCCGACCTCCGATGGTACGTTGAGAAGAGGCCGGACAGCACCCCTTGGGTGCCCTGAACTCAACGAACCGGTAATAGTGCGGAAGCACAGAAGGGGATGCTGGGCCGGAGGGGACGCTTCGGTCTGTGCTCCTCTTCGATGGGAAGCGACGGACTGCCATGGGAGTCGGAGCGCCACTCTTGAATCGATCTCTTCGGCTCCCGACCAGTCCGGCTCCCTCGTTTTCGAGGTCACGGGTTCTCGCCAAGTGCGGGCCAAAACGCGCGCTTGGCTTGTGGAGAACGCCGTCGTCGTCTCCGCTGAACATCCGGGTCTTCCTTGCTAGGCGGAGCGCCCTGGTCCGCGCCCGGTTTCCTCGCTGACTCCATCGCGATCTCATGCACCACGGTGAGCAGGCCGCAGGTTGAACACCTTTCGCCACTCATCCCATTCGGCAATTCGAACCTGACTGTCTCACTTGTCTGGGGCTTCTCGGCGGGTGAATAAGTGACTACTGGGCATCCACCAAAGGCCAGTTTATTTGCAGAAGCGAGGTCCCTCGAGAATTCGGAGTCACTCAGTTTCGTCAGTACTGGAGGCCGATGAAGTGTAGCGAGAACTATGTACAAGCTAATAGTAGTTTTCAAGACACGCATTTTCTCAAAGCCCTGCTAAGTAGTAGGTAGAACAAGGTGCGGGCACCTCCAGCCCGTGACTCCTCGGCCCGGCCGCGCACAGGACTCGCGCGCCGGGCATCTCCTTTCCGGAACGAGCGAGCGATTGGACCGACTCGACCGCCGAGCACTCGCTAACACAGCCGCCATGCCCACGCAATTCCACAGGTCCACCGAGCCCCGTGGCCGCGTCGTGCTGGTTGCCGACTGTGAGGCGTTGGAGCGTGAACTGCGGGCGAGTCTAGCCGCCTGCGAGGCGCTCAGGAGCTTGCACCGGGTGCCGCTCGCCGCGTGCTCCGAGGTGGTGCCGCCGGAGGGGTCTCTCGATTTCCCCGATCTCGTGATCGTGGCAGGTGAGAGCGTCGAGATCAGCGCCGACTGTGTGCGAGAGATCCGAGCAAGCGACCACCGGCGCATCGTGCCGCTCGTGGTGCTCTGCCGTACGGGAGACGCCGGGCTGCAAGCGTGCCTTGACGCCGGGGCCAACGGCCTTCTCCCCTCCGACGCAGAGGGTGGGTTGCCGGCGGCCGTGCTCGCCGCGGCGAGCTTCTGGCTCGCTCACAACCTGCTGCTTCGCGCGCACGATTCCTGAGCTGCTAGGGGGAGTGGCGCTCATGCCGACCTATGTCCGGGCTGGGGCGCCTCGTGCATAGGCTCCGAATTCGTTCCTAGCGAGAATTCCTTTGGCGTTAAAGCTGAAGTCTCGCGTCTGCGCCCCGCCCTCCAGCCCGAGGCGATTGCTTCGTCAGAGCAGGACCAAGGGGAGCCGCAGTGCGCGAACCATGGCCTCCACATCGCCCATGTACTCGCGAATGGTGATCGCGGCCAGGGGACCTTTCGGACCGAGGAATCGCTCTCCGACGAGCACCGCCCGAAAGTTGTCACCGTCGCGACGCAGGGCGTGGTACGGGTGCTCGATTCCGACAGCGATCCTCAGCGGGCCGCCAAGATCTAAGATCTCTTGGGGCGTGGTCTCGAGCATCTTTCGGCAGGGTGGTGCGGCGAGTTCACCGAGGGCGACTTCCGACCGCGCCCCGGGCTCAGTTCGGAAAATGTACTCCGCCTGCAGGTTCGCATATGCCACGGCTCCTGCTCCCGTCAACGTCAGCACGGCGTCCGGAAGGTGGTCGAGAGCGAGCGTGAGCCAGGGCGCAGCGTGTACCGTCGCCGGGGCGCGATGCTCCGCGGCGAGTTCCTCCCGAGCATGGGTTTCGAGGAGCATCGGCCGCTCGTTTTGCGCAAACAGGCTCGCGTAGCGGAGGCACGAATCGTGTCGCAGGGCCAGGGCGACTATCTCGGTCCGGCTCAGGTGGCCCACCTTTCCCCGAATTCGGAGCCAGTACCTCTTCACGGTGGAGGAGGCAATGCCGAGGTCTTGGGCGATCTGGTCGTCCGTGCGCCCCTCCACTGCGAGGTGGTGGTGCACTCCGGGACGCTGACGCAAATGGAGGTGCGCGAGCTTTATGCCGCTGGCGTTAGCGCCGTGTCTCCCAAGGTCGCGGACTACGAGGATTGGGGTGCCAACGTGAGCGCGTTGCTTGCGTTCTGGTTAATGGTCAACGTGGGAGGACAGGCGTCCCCCCCAATGAGCCTTCGCTCTCGTCCAAACCGGCCAAAGGGGAAGGCGCTGGGCCTAATGGAACGCGTGAATTTCAATTAGGTCTGACGATTGGCGGAGAGTCCACTCCGCCTCGGCCTTGCTGACGTCGCCGATGGGCGCCGGGCCACTCGACCTCGTGGACGTAGCAACGTCACAGAGGGCGAGCCCCTCGAATCAAGGCACCCATGGAGCACTCCCCCTACGACTCCTCGACCCATCGGCGGAGCGCTCCGCCCCTGGTTCTTGTGCTCACCGACGAGCGCGACGCCTGCGACGAAATCCTGAACGGGCTGAGGTCCACTCCGAGCCGGTGCCATGCCCACTGCGGCCCTGCTCTGGAACTAGGGCGTGCCCTTGCTCCTCCGGTTAGGGGCGAGTTCGCGCGCCCGGCGCTGGTTATTTTGGACGTCGGCTGGGCCAGGGCTGCGGGCGAGTGCGTGGCGCGCTTGCGAAGGGACGACCCGGATCGGCTCGTCCCAATCCTCTGCTTGATTCCCGGTACGTTCGCGTCGGTCTGGACGGCGGCGGTTGCGGACGCGAACGCGATCATGGACCGGAACGGCTTTGGCGGGCGTAGCGGTGCGGTGGCGGTTGGGGTCAGCTATTGGCTCCGGCACAACCTTGTACAGCACGCCGATCCGGTTGCCGTCCGGAAGCGCCACTAGTCGAACCGAGACTCGAATAAGGTTCCCCCGATCCCCCTTGTTCCCATCGGTGAACGCTCCGACTCTTGCGTCGGCCACTCTCGTACGATCTTCCTATAATCGTGGGTCGTGGCGTGCCTCGCACGGCGAGTCTTGCGTGTAGTAAGAACTGTCTACAGGCTCCCTTACTTATCACGACAGGGCGATCCGGAACGACTCATCACACACCAGGTCGAACGAAGTGCGGGCACGTCCAGCTCGCGACTCCCTCAGCCCGGCCGCGAATCATCCCGTGAGTCGGGCATCAACCTTTGCGGCGGATGCATCTCTATGGGTCGCGATTACGCGCCCGCACGCGAACAGGGAAGAGGATAATCGCGATTGAACTGCAGTGATCGTTAGTTCGAATCACATCATCTCCGTCAAGAACTCGGACAAAGCGAGCTCTACGATCTCCTCTCACGGTCACTCTTCTTCATGCGTGAGGGATTCTCAGGCGGCACTGTTCTTTGCGGTCTCGGTCACGCTACACGTGGCGCCTTCGCGGCCGACCGCTCTCTTGGATCTTGCGGGTGCCTCTGTTACACTGCTCGGGCCATGTCGGGGAAGCTGTGGGCTTACTACGTTGCAAGCATCGCGGCACTGATCGTCGCCGTCGGAGTCGTTTTGCGTTACGCGCCCTCCACGGGGCCAGCGCCGCTTCCGGGCGAGACCGCGCTTCTTGCGAGCGTCATGGAGAACCTGCGCTCACCGCTTGGGCAGGCGCTGCTTCAGGTTCTGGTCATCGTGATCGCCGCTCGGAGCGTGGGTGCCCTCTTCACTCGATTCGGCCAGCCGGCCGTAATCGGAGAGATGGCGGTCGGCATCGCCCTAGGGCCTTCGCTGCTCGGCTCCATGGCTCCAGGGGTCAGTGCATTCCTGTTTCCGCCTTCGAGCCTCGGGTCGCTGTCGATCCTAAGCCAGGTCGGGATCCTGCTGTTCATGTTCGTCGTGGGCATGGAGCTCGACACCGATCTTCTCAAGCAGCGCGCGCAATCGGCCCTCTTGGTGAGTCACGCGAGCATCATCGTTCCGTTCATCTTGGGAATGACGGCGTCGCTGTGGCTCTTCAAGGCTTACGGCGGGACCAACCAGAACTACTTGGCTTTCGCGCTCTTTCTCGGCATCTCCCTGAGCATCACAGCCTTCCCCGTGTTGGCCCGAATCATTCAGGAGCGAGGTCTGAGCGGTTCGGAACTTGGGAACGTCGCCATCACCTGCGCGGCGGTCGACGACGTGACCGCGTGGATCGGACTCGCCTTCATCGTGACCATCGCTAAGGCGCAGAGCCTCGCCGGGTGCCTGCTCACGATGGCGCTCTCGGTGGCGTTCGTCCTGCTCGTCTTCCTCGTGATGCGGCCGTTGCTGGAGCGCGTCGTCAAGCGAAACCCTAATCCGGGCAACCCAGGAAAGAGCCTCACGGTAGCCATTCTCGTGTTCGTGTTCGGGTGCGCTTTGGCGACGGAGGCCGTGGGGATCCACGCCCTTTTCGGTGCCTTCGTGGCGGGCGTCGCCTTGCCCAAGGATCACGCGTTTCGGCGGTTTCTGCGCGACCGGATCGAATACTTCAGCACCCTGTTCCTGGTACCGATCTTCTTCGCGTTCACGGGATTGCGCACGCAAGTGGGCCTCTTGAGCGGCCCCGCCGACTGGTTGGTCTGCGCCGCGCTCCTGGCGTTGGCGATCGCAGGCAAGTTTGGGGGCTCTAGCTTGGCCGCTCGGTTAAGCGGAATGAGCTGGCGGCACTCGATGGCATTGGGAGCGCTCATGAACACGAGAGGGCTCATCGAGCTGATCGCGCTCAATCTCGGTCTCGACCTGGGAATCTTGTCTCCCAAGATCTTCGCGATGCTCGTGCTGATGGCACTGGTAACGACCTTCATGACGGGCCCGTTGATCACGGCCCTCGGCGTCGGGTTCTGGGCCGACCGTCAGGGTGCCAACGTCGAAGTCTCGGAACTCGCCTCAACGTAGCTGTCCGCAATTGTCCGTTCCTTCGGCATTACGCTCCTTTGTCAACGAATCAATCCGCTCATGCTCACCCTCCTCCTATCCGTTGCTGCCGGGCCGGCGCTCTCGCAAACCGCTACGCCTCCGAAGTCCGGTTTTCTGGTCGGCGGTGACGTCTCCGAGATCCCAGAGGTCGAGGCGCTCGGGGGCACCTATCGCTCGATGGGGAAGGTGCAGGATCCGTTTGTGATCCTGAAGAGGGCGGGGTGGAACTTCATCCGGCTGCGGGTTTGGAACAACCCTAAGAACGGCTTCTGCGACAAGGCTCACACGCTCGCGATGGCGCGGAGAGTGAAGGCCGCCGGGATGACGCTAAGCATCGACTTCCACTACTCCGACTGGTGGGCCGACCCGGGGAAGCAGAACAAGCCCGCTGCTTGGAGCAAGATGGGCGTGGATGAGCTTGCCGAGGCGGTGCGGGCTTACACCAAGGACGTCGTTGGCGCGCTGGTCAAGCAGGGCACCCCGCCGTACATGGTCCAAGTGGGCAACGAGATCACCGCCGGGATGTTGTGGCCCGAGGGCAAGCTGAACGGCAACGACGAGCAGAAGTGGAAGGACCTGGCGAAGCTGGTGAACGCCGGCGTGAAGGGTATTCGGGAGGCGCAGGGCCGCCACGACATCCTCACGATGGTGCACCTTGATCGTGGCGGAAGCAACCGCGACGCCCGGTGGTGGTTCGATCACGCGATCCGCGCCGGAATGGAGTTCGACACGATCGGTGTGTCGTTCTATCCGTTCTGGCACGGCACGCTCGCCGACCTCCAGCGAAACCTCATCGATTTGCGTTGGCGGTACAAGCGCGACGTGTACCTCACGGAGATCGCCTTCCCGTGGTCCGTCGATCCGAAACGAGGGACGGGATTCGTTTACGGCCTCAGCCTCCGGGCGCCTTTTCCCGCGACGCCGCGGGGCCAAGCCGACTACGTGAGTGAGGTGGTTCGGGTGGCCAGGCGGTCGGGAACGAAGGGAGTGCTGTACTGGGCACCTACCTGGATCTCCACGAAGAAGGAGCACGTCCCGTGGTCGAACATGGCTACGTTCGACGATTCAGGCACGGCGCTTCCGGCGGTCGATGCCCTCGGTGCCGCCGCCAAAGGGAGCCGCTAGCCGCTTTCAAAGCGACCTAGGTGCCATCTTATGGCGAAGATGAAGAGGGCGGCACCCCCATCTCGTCAGGTTCAAATCTAAGACGAAAGCCCCCCTTGGCTGTGCTACATCATGGCGTAAAGGATCGCTTTCGTACCCGGATTTGTCGAAACGGGTATGAAACGAACACTGAACCTGCTGAAAACGACTGCACTCGCCTTCGTCATCGCCGGCTCCGCGTTTGCTCAGGAAGCCCGGGATTACAAGTGGCGGGCCGACGTCAACAATCACGGATGGAAGGTCGGAACGCCGAACGCCGCGGCCGGCTCCATGGAGAGCGGCCGAGCGATGCGGCTGGCACCGTCCAAGTGGGTCACGCTCAACATCAACCGCGTGGCGCAGATCGACAACCTAGACCAGGGCGAAGCGCTCGGCAAGAATCGCGCCGACTTCTTCGCGATGGTGTGGGTGGACGGTCAGGTGTACAAGTCCAAGAACTACAGCAAGGACGAAGGCAACCCGAACTGGACTCTTAAGGTGCCGGTCAGCGCCGACACGTCCAACATCCGCATCAAGTTGATGGACGACGACGGCGGTCTTGAGGAGCGCGACGACCACGTCGACATCAATCCGGCGGGTGGCGCGAAGGACCTGATCCTCACCTACAACGCCTCGACGGGGCAGATCACGGGCGACGCAACCGGCTCGGCGGGATCGTGGATCACCAGTCAGGGCGGCGGCGACGATGACCGGGGAAGCATCAGCTTCTCGATCAAGTAAGGCCAGACGGTCAACTTGCACGCGGAGGGGCAGCGATAGCCCCTCCGCGTTTCGCTGTAGATCTGCAGTATCCAACCTCTGCGAATTCTGGGAACCCTACGGCGCTCTCGAACTCCCAAGGGTCGTTGGTTCAGCACCCACGACCCTCCAACGGCCCGGTGCCCCCAATTTCTCCGCCGGGCAAACCTCCCTCAGAACGCCTCCAAGGATGGCGTCGGAGGGTCGATTTAACCTTCGTGCACCACCAGGACGAACGTCGCGGCGAGGAAACCTCGCTGCCGTCTCGATAAGCCATAGGACGGAGGGCGAAGCGATCGACACGGTCGCGGCGTCGATAGGCCGCCTCCGCGGTCCGGAAGTAGCGAGCGCAATGAGCCGACCCTGGGTGTTGTACGTCGAGGACTCCGATCACGACCGCGAGGCGTTTGCCCGGGCCGTTGCGGGATCCGACGCGTGCGCGGCTGATGTCGTGATCGCCGCCACTGCGGCCGAGGCGAAAGCGGCGATGAGCCGGCATCCCCGCCCGCCCGCGCTCGCACTCATCGACATGCGCCTACCCGACGCAAATGGACTGGAGGTCCTCCGCGCCGTGCAAGTCGCATGGCCCGGCCGGCTCGCGCCAGCCGTGATTCTCTCGGCGTACCTGACGAACGAACTCGTCGAGGCATGCTCCCTCGCGGGCGCGCACTCGGTGCTGGCGAAGCCGGCATCGGTGGCCGAGGCTCGCCGCCAATTGTCGGAAGTCGTTCAGTTTTGGCTCGGCCGCAACATCAGTACGGACTAGCCCACCGAGCCTGCAGGCTGCTTCTTCGGCACCGGTCCCTTCGTGGTGTTGTACGCCCCCTCGTACCGCCAACGGTTACGGCCGAAGCAGCGGTCCAGCAGCGCGAACAGGCGTGGGTCGTATTTCCTCAGACCCGCGCGATTATAAATCTCATTGTGGATCCCGTTCGCCGGAGTGGCACTCCGGTTGCAGTCGAAGTAAGACTGCACCCCCTCGGCCCAATACTCGGCTGGGTTGGTGGCGGCGTACGTCTTCTTCCACAGCCCCTCAGCCAACGCCTTGTTGTACGTTTCCTTGAGCTCGCTCCTGAAGTTCGGTACGACCTTTGAGAACCCGAACTCATCGAGAGTGTGGGCAAACTCGTGGATGAAGATGCTCTCGCCGTAGTACCGGTCCGTTGGGTACTCGAGGATGTTCTCCTCGCCTCCGCTGGTGTACTTGCCGCCCAGCCCACGCGCCCGCTTGTTCCAGTCCATATTCGGGTCGTTGCGGAGGTTGGCGTACTCGGGCAGGTCGGTCTGGCCCTCTTCTTCCGCGATGATGGAGTAGTGGCATCCCGACTCGACCAGCGCCGCAACGGTCCCCTTCGGTGCGCGGGCGAGCATCCGATCGAAGGTTGCCACGATCCGACGCAGGGCGCGATCCTCGACCTTGTCCGAGGCCAAGATCGGCAGACCCTGGAAGTACACGCACTTGCTGTAGAAGCCGCCGTACGAGAGGGCCTGGGGCGGCCGTCCGATGGAGTCTCGCGGTCCCGTGGTGGGTCCCGCTTGGGTAGGTTGCGTCAGCGCGAAGAGGAGGGTGGCAGCCAGCATGATGGGATCCGGGAAACGCGCAAGCGTCAATGTCGATTGGCGTTAAATCGTTTAGTATTATAGGATTAGCTTTAGGGGAGGCCAAGGGGCGTTCTCCGCTTGGACATACCATGTCGCTTTACGCTCGCCTTCGCACCCTGCTGAGTGGAGACGCTCGGTGATCTCGACCGCTTTCATCGTTGCATTCTCTCTTGCCGGAACGGGTCGCATCGAGATCGACGCCGGTCGGTTAGGGGCTCGAGTTCCGAAGGGCCTCTACGGCGTCTTCCTCGAGGAGATCAACAACGCGGGGGAAGGCGGGCTGTACGCCGAGCTGATCCAGAACCGCGGCTTCGAGGACGCGAGTGCGCCCCCAGGCTGCACGATCCAGAACGGCGAACTCCATGCGCCAAAGAATCCGAGCTTCTGGGAGATGCGCTCCAAAGACTTCCGGATGCCGTGGCCGTACGTCGATCAGACGCCGGCATGGTCGATGCAGGGACAGGGCGCGACAATGCGGCTCACGCGCGAGCGGCCGCTGACCACGGCTAGTCCGCATGCGCTCCTCATTGAATCGACGCGACCCGGCGCTCAGGTGGTGAACGACGGATTCTGGGGAATGAACATCGTCGCCGGAGAGACGTACGACCTCTCGTTCTTCGCCCAGAACGGCGGCTACCAAGGCGGGCTCGAGGCGCGACTCATCGGGGCGAACGGGGAAGTGCTCGCCGCGCATCGCCTCGCCGCCGTAGCCTCTGGCGCCTGGAAGAAGCACCGAGCGACGCTCACCGCCAAGCGTTCCGATCCCAAGGCTCGGTTCGCCCTGGTTCCTCTCGGCACGGGCAAGCTCCTGATCGACTTCGTCTCGCTGTTTCCCCGGAAGACGTTCAAGAACCGGGCGAACGGACTCCGTCCCGATCTCGCCAAGATGATCGCGGACCTAAAACCGGGGTTCGTTCGGTGGCCCGGCGGATGCGTCGTCGAGGGAATCACCGTCGAGACGCGCCCGCGGTGGGAGGAGACGCTCGGACCGCTCGAGGCGCGCGTGCCCACGTTCATCCCGTGGGGGTACTGGGTTTCGAACGGCTTCGGCTACCACGAGTGGCTCCAGTTCTGTGAAGACGTCGGCGCGGAACCGCTGTACGTGTTCAACGTAGGCGTCTCCTGCGCCTTCCGTAGCGGGACGTTCCTGCCGGACTCCGAGCTGCCGGCGATGATCCAGAACACCCTGGACGCCATCGAGTACGCGGTTGGACCGACCACTTCGAAGTGGGGCGCCATGCGCGCGAAGGCGGGCCACCCGAAGCCGTTCCCGATGCGCATGGTCGAGATCGGCAACGAGCAGCAGGGGCCGCGCTACGGCGAGCGCGTGAAGCGATTCACCGAGGCGATCAAGCGGAAATACCCCAACATGAAGGTCGCCCTGAGCTCCTGGATCTCCGGCATCGACCAGCCGGCGATCGACGCCGCAGGACCGCAACTCGACATCGTGGACGAGCACGCGTACCGCCCCGTGAACTGGGCGGTGCAGAACTTCGACTCGTTCGCCAAGTACTCCCGCTCGGTGCCTTGGGAGTTGTACATCGGCGAGTTCGCGACGAACGCTGGCGTCGGTCGCGGCAACATGATGGCGACGATCGGCGACGCCGCCTACATGATGAGCATGGAGAAGAACGCGGACCTCGTCAAGATGGGGTCGTACGCGCCGCTGCTCGAGAACACCAATCGCCGTCAGTGGGAGGTAAACCTCATCCACTTCGACAGTGCGCGGGCTTACGGACGCGCGTCCTACCACGCCTGCAAGCTGTTCGCCGAGAACCTGCCCGACGTAAACCTCGCGACCACGGTCTCCTACTCTCCCGCGGGTGAGAGTCCGATTCGGGGACCGATCGGTCTCGGCACCTACGGCACCCAAGCCGAGTTCAAGGAAGTTCGCATTGAGCAAGGTGGGCACACGACCGACCTGTCCAACTTCGCAAAGTGGCGTCCCCGAACGGGGAAGTGGAGCGTGAAGGACGGGACCTACCTTCAAACCGATCTTGAACACGACCGCTGGACCTACTTCGGCGACGGCTACCAAGACACCACGGTGACCCTCAAGGCACGAAAGGTGTCCGGCGACGAGGGCTTCGTCGTCTCGGTGGGCAACGCCGATGGCCGTCGCGTCCACTTCAACGTCGGGGGCTGGGGCAACCGGCTTCACGGTCTCGAGGCGGGCGGACCGCTAAAGCAGGTTCGTGGAAGCGTTGAGACGGGGCGCTGGTACGACGTGAAGGTTCAGACTCAGGGCCGCCGAGTGCGCGCGTACCTCGACGACAAGCTTGTTTTCGATGAAACGCTTCCACGCGTGGACACCGTCCTTGCCGTCGCCGGAAAGGAGGAGAGGTCGGGAGACCTTATCGTCAAGGTCCTGAACACCGGCGGGATGGCGGCCGATCTCCGCATCGAGCTCAAGGGCGACAAGCTGAGGGGGCAAGGTACGTTAACGGAGCTCGCCTCCGCGAATCCATTGGCGGAAAACTCATACGCGGAGCCGAACAAGATCGCCCCCGTGGTGCGGCCGATTTCAACCTCCACTGACGGCATCCAACGGCGATTCCCCGCCCACTCCATCTCCATCCTGCGACTGAAGACGCGATGATCCTACTTCTAGCCACGCTCGCCCTCGCGCCGCCCGCGGTGCAGGACTATCCCATCAAGCCGGTGCCGTTCACGGCGGTGCGGCTCACCGACCGATTCTGGGCACCTCGAATCGAGACGAACCGGACCGTTACGATTCCGTTTGCCTTCGAGCAGTGCGAGAAGTCCGGCCGAGTCGACCTTTTCGACCGCGCGGCGAAGGCGCTCCGCGGCGAGAAGTTGGAGAACACCCGTCCGCCCGGCTATCCGTTCGACGACACCGACGTCTACAAGGTGCTCGAAGGGGCCGCGTACACGCTGAGTGTCAAGCGGGATCCGAAGCTCGAAGCGTACGTCGACGGCCTGATCGAGAAGATTCGGGCGGCTCAGGAGCCGGACGGCTATCTCTACACCACCCGCACCATCAATCCGGCCGCCCCGCATCCGTGGGCGGGGAAGGAGCGATGGGTGCTGGAGCAGGACAACAGTCACGAGCTGTACAACTTGGGCCATCTGTACGAGGCGGCGGTGGCGCACTATCAAGCGACGGGGAAGCGCACGCTGCTCGACGTCGCGACGAAGAGCGCGGACTTGCTGGTCAACACCTTTGGTCCCGGCAAGCGGAAGATTTGGCCCGGCCACCAGGTGATCGAGATGGCGCTCGCCAAGCTGTACCGCGTCACGGGCAAGAAGCAGTACCTCGACCTAGCCAAGTTCGTCCTCGACTGCCGCGGCGGTAGCGGCGACTACTGGCAGGCACATCGGCCGGTGGTTCAGCAGACCGAAGCCGTGGGGCATGCCGTCCGCGCCTCCTACATGTACTCGGGCATGGCCGACGTCGCCGCCCTGACGGGAGATCCTGCCTATTTGAAGGCGATCGACGGAATCTGGTCCGATGTCGTCGGCACCAAGCTTTACGTCATGGGAGGCATCGGCGCCACCGGCGCAGGGGAGGCGTTCGGGAAGCCGTACGACCTACCGAACATGAGCGCCTACTGCGAGACGTGCGCCCAGGTGGGGAACGACTACTGGAATCACCGTCTCTTCCTGCTCCACAAAGACGCGAAGTACATCGACGTCTTCGAGCGCACCCTCTACAACGGCCTCCTCTCGGGCGTTTCGCTCGATGGGAAGGCGTTCTTCTATCCCAACCCGCTGGAGTCGAGCGGCCAGCACGCGCGGAGTCCCTGGTTCGGCGTCGCTTGCTGCCCGGGCAACATCACCCGCTTCATGGCATCGGTGCCCGGCTACTTCTATGCGCAGACGGGCAACACGATGTTCGTGAACCTGTTCGCGAGCGGAACTGCCGACATCAAGCTCGACAGCGGCAAGCGGGTGCAGGTGGTCCAGGCCACGGACTACCCCTGGAGCGGCGACGTGCGGATGACGGTGAACCCCCAGAAGGCTGGCCGCTTCGCGATGAACGTCCGGATTCCTGGCTGGGCCAGAAATGAAGCCGTGCCGTCGGATCTTTATCGATTCGAGGGCTCCACGGCCACGCCAACCGTGAAGGTCAACGGAAAGGCGGTTCCGCTCAAGCTGTCGAAGGGGTATGTCACCCTCGACCGCAACTGGAAGAAGGGAGACGCGATCGAACTGAGCCTGCCGATGCCGGTCCGGCGCGTCGTCTCGAACGAGCGGGTTCTCGCAGATCGCGGCCGCGTCGCCGTTCAGCGTGGACCGATCGTCTACTGCGCCGAAGGGCCGGACAACGGCGGGAAGATTCGAAATCTACTGCTACCGGATTCGGCCGTTCTCGCTCCCGCGAAGCGGCCCGATCTGCTCGGCGGCGTCGTGACCCTCACGGGCACGGCTCAGGCGCTCGAGGCGATGGCGGACGGCACGATCAAGCGGGATCCCAAACCGTTGACCCTCATCCCCTACTACGCTTGGGCACACCGGGGCCGGAGCGAGATGGCGGTGTGGCTGGCCCATCGCGACGACGTCGCCAAGCCAACGCCGCTGCCGACGATCGCCACGCGTTCGAAGGTGAGCACCTCGGGCGGCACCAATCCCGCCGCGATCAACGACGGCATGGAGCCCGCCTACATGGGGGACACGTCGAACGTCTTCTTCCACTGGTGGCCCAAGAAGGGAACGACGGAATGGGTGGAGTACGCGCTCGCCGAGCCGGCGACGGTGTCCGAGTCGACGCTCTACTGGTTCGACGACACGGGACATGGTGAGTGCCGCGTGCCAGAAAGCTGGCGGCTGCTCTACAAGGACGGCGACGAGTGGAAGCCCGTCGAGCCGACGGGAACCTACGGCGTCCTGAAGGATCAGCCGAATCGCGCGACCTTCAAGCCGGTGCGGACTACCGCCCTGCGCTTGGAGGTGAAGATGCAGAACGGCTGGGCCGCCGGACTCTGGGAGTGGGCGGTGAAATGAACCGGACGCTCCTATCCACTCGCCATTCCATCCTCTCGATTGCCGGCGCTGCCGGACCGAATGCCGAAAGGAATCCATGACGCCTGCGCTGCTGATCCTCGCCATAGCTCCGATGAACGCTCCGAAGCCCGTCGCGACCCCGTTCCCACTCTCCAGCGTCCGCGTCCTCGGCGGACCATTCGAGACCAGCCACCGCGCGACCGCGGCGTACTTGCTGGAACTGGAGCCCGCCCGTCTCCTCGCTGGCTTTCGCGTGAACAGCGGCCTCCCCGCGAACGCCGAGATCTACGGCGGATGGGAAACCGGCGGTCTCTCCGGGCACTCGCTCGGCCACTATCTCACCGCCTGTGCCCAGGAGTACGCCCAAACCGGCGACGCTCGTTACAAGGCCAAGGTCGACGCCGTCGTTGAAGGACTCGTCGAGTGCCAGCGGGCGCGACCGGACGGATTCCTCGCCGCGTTCCGCTTTAGCGAGGGGTTTGATCGCGCGCGCCTGGACAAGATCTGGGCGGAGGTCGCGGCCGGCAATCTTCGCAGCGGTGGCTTCGACCTGAACGGGATGTGGTCGCCCTGGTACGTGCACCACAAGGTGTTCGCGGGGCTTCTGGACGCTCAAGCCCTGTGCGGCAACAAGTACGCGCTGGGCGTCGCCGAGAAGTTCGGCGACTGGGCGTATGACATCACCAAGAACCTCACGCCGGAGCAGTGGCAGAAGATGCTTGGCACCGAGTACGGCGGCATGAACGAGTCGCTCGCCGAACTGTACGCCCGTACGAAGAAGCCGAAGTACCTCGAACTCGCGCGGAAGTTCTACGACAATCGTGTGCTGGAGCCGCTTTCGAAAGGAGAAGACAATCTCTCGGGCAAGCACTCGAACACGCAGATTCCTAAGCTCATCGGCCTCGCGCGACTCTACGAGCTCACCGGCGACGAGAAGGACCGGAAGACCGCCGCCTTCTTCTGGGATCGCGTGGTCAATCACCACACCTACGCCATCGGCGGCAACAGCAACGGTGAGTACCTCGGCCCGCCTGACCAGCTGAGCGAGCGGCTCTCGACCAACACGGCCGAGACCTGCAACACGTACAACATGCTGAAGCTCACGAGGCATGTGTTCTCGTGGGATCCCCAGGCGTCGCAGATGGACTTCTACGAGCGGGCGTACCTGAACCACATCCTCGCGTCGCAGGATCCGTCGACCGGCATGGTGACCTACTTCGTGCCGCTCTCCACCGGCGCCGCCCGGGGCTACAGCGACAAGTTCAACAACTTCACCTGCTGCCACGGCTCCGGAATGGAGAACCACACGAAGCACGGCGATAGCGCGTACTTCCACGACGGCAGCAAAACTCTCTGGGTCAATCTCTTCATGCCGACCGAGCTCGACTTCCGCGACGCGGGAGTCAAGATCCGGCAGGAAACGAACTTCCCCTACGAGAACCGGGTGGCGCTCTACGTCACCGAAGGGAAGCCCAAATCGTTCGAGATGCGGCTGCGGCACCCAGCGTGGGCCAAGGGGACCGTGGAGTACCGCGTCAACGGTGCCACGGTGGCGCGTTCCACTTCCCCAGGCAGCTACGTCTCGATCAAGCGGACCTGGAAACCCGGAGACCGGCTCGACTTCGATCTACCGATGCAGCTTAGGACGGAGCCGACTCCGGACAATCCGAAGCGCGTCGCGCTGATGTACGGACCGCTGGTGCTCGGTGCCGACCTCGGGTCGGCGACTCGCCGCGGCCGGAGCCGGGCGGCCACCGAGGCATCGCCCGTCGTGCGCACGCCGGTGCTCGTGACGAACGATCGGCCGATCACGGAGTGGCTGAAGCCGGTCGCCGGTAAGCCCTTGACGTTCAACACCGTCGATGCCGCGCAGCCGACGGATCTCACGTTCGCTCCGTTCTACTCGCTGTACCACCAGCGGTACGGCGTCTACTTCGACCTTTTCACGCCATCCGAGTGGCAGGCCAAAGAGGCGGAGTACCGTGCGGAGGAGCAGCGCATTCGCGATCTCGAAGCCCGCACCGTCGACTCGCTCACGATCGGTGAGATGCAGCCCGAGCGGGACCACAACCTGAAGTCCGAGCGCAACGACGTCCGAGACGTCAACGGACGTAACTTCCGCACGGCGATGGCCGGAGGGTGGTTCGAGTTCGACGTGAAGGTCGATCCCTCGGCGGCCAACACGCTGGTGCTCACCTACTGGGGCAACGACCGACTGAAGCCCGACTTCACCTTGATGATCGACGGGGTCGAGCTCGCGGGTGAGACGCTCGGTGGAAGACCCGCCAACAAGTTCTTCGACGTGGAGTACGCGATTCCCGCGGCGAGGACGCAAGGGAAGTCGAAGGTGACCGTCCGGGTCCAACCACGGGAAGGGAAGAGCGGCCCCTCGGTGGCTGGCGCTCGTCTCGTTCGGGCGAAGTAGGGAGCATCGGCTCCGTTCCGCTTGTCCCCCGCGATCGAATTCAAGTCGATCGCGGTGCCGAACGTCGAGCGCGATGCCGACGAAGCGCAAGCGGCGCGTTGACGTGGGCTAGCGAGCGGAGGCGAGAGGAACGGTCGGCGCGCAGGCGATCTCGACCTGCTCGGGCGATACCTTCTGGAGAAGCGTGATCAGCTGTTCGCACTCGGCTTCGGTGAGGTTCGCCATCACCTCGCGGATGCGCCCGAGGTGGCCCGGATAGAGATCGTCGAACACCTTCTCACCTTGTGGAGTGAGGCTGACGTAGGTGATGCGACGGTCCTTGGTGTCCCGGTCCCGGGTCACGAGGCCCATGTTCTCCAGGTTGTCCACGAGCATCGTGATGTTGCCCCCGGACTTGAGGATGTACTTCGCGATGTCGCGCTGGGCCAGCTTGCCGTGGATGCGCAGCACCTTCATGGCACTGAACTGGCTGGCGGTAATCCCCTCGATGGCGAGCCCACGGCTCACCTGAGCGTGGAGTGCCTCAGACGAACGGACAAGGCGCGCGTATGCTTGGACGCTCGGCTCAGTACTGGGCTTCATGGTTCCTTCGGCGGCGCGAGTCCGCACCGGCACGGTCTCCCGTCTTAGGATAGACGACGGAGTCGGCATTCTTTGCCGAAAAGGTCCGGAGGGCGGCAAAATGCCATCACGATGCATTCCACCCGCGCCACGTCCGTCGATCCGGGGCTCTGCTTCCTCGTCGATGAGTTCGCCGCAGACCACCAAGCGGTGACTCGCCGGTACAAGCTCTCGCTCTCGCCGGCGCGGTTCGAACGGATGGCTCGCCTCCTGCGCGAGTGGAAGGGGCGGTTGGCCGACCTGAGCTTTGATGAACTCGGTCCGGCGGGCAAGGTCGATTACGTTCTGTTTCAGAAGCACCTTTGGCGGTCCGAGATCGCGCTCGGCCGAGATCGCGAAGAGGCCGAGCGGCTCAACGAAGTCGTGCCGTTCTCGGTCGACATCGTCGCCCTCGACGAGTCACGGGAAGCGATGGAACCGATCGATCCCGTCGCCACCGCCGAGCGCCTGGATGCCCTCGCGGTCTCCATTGAGGAGGCAGAGGCCATCGCTGAGGACGCGCCGGCACTCGAGTGGGTGAAGGAGCTCCAGGGAGCGCTAGATCGGTGGGCGGAGTTCTATGTGGGATACGACCCGACGATCGCTTGGTGGGTCCGAGAGCCGCTTGAGCGCGCCCGGGCGCGCCTCGCCGATTTCGTGACGGCAGCGGAGGTGCCGCCATCGCGACGCGCGCCGATCCCGGGTCGGCCGATCGGCCGGGAAGCGATCCTCCAAGACCTCGAGGCCGAGATGCTTCCGTACACCCCGGAGGAGTTGATCGGCATCGGCGAGCGGGAGTACGCCTGGTGTCTGAACGAGATGCACCGGGCGTCGGAGGAGCTCGGCTTCGGCAAGGACTGGCACGCCGCCCTCGAGTACGTCAAGAACACGTTCCTCCCTCCGGGAGCGCAGCCGAAGATGGTTCGCGATCTGGCGATCGAAGCGATCCAGTTCGTGGAGTCTCGCGAGTTGGTGACCGTGCCCGAGCTTGCGAAGGAAACGTGGCGGATGGAGATGATGTCGCCGGAGCGGCAGAAGGTGAGCCCCTTCTTCCTGGGTGGGGAGACGATCATCGTTTCCTACCCAACGGACGCGATGACTCACGACGAGAAGCGGATGAGCATGCGCGGCAACAACCCGAACTTCTCCCGCGCGACGGTGCAACACGAGCTGATTCCGGGGCACCACCTCCAGATGTACATGACGGAGCGGTTCCGCAAGTACCGGCAGCTCTTCTCGACGCCGTTCTGGATCGAGGGCTGGACCCTCTACTGGGAGTTGCTCCTCTGGGATCTGGGGTTCCCTCGGACGCCGGAAGAGCGAATTGGCATGCTGTTCTGGCGGATGCACCGGTGCGTCCGCATCTCCTTCTCCCTCCGCTTCCATCTCGGCGAGCTGACGACGGCCGAGTGCGTCGACATCCTCGTCGAGCGAGTCGGCCACGAACGAGCGAACGCCGAAGGGGAGGTCCGCCGCTCCTTTAACGGCACGTACCCGCCGCTCTACCAAGCGGCCTACATGATCGGGGGACTCCAGTTCCGGGCGATCGAGCGAGAGCTCGTGGGGTCGGGGAGGATGACGCACCGCCAGTTCCACGACGCGATCATGCGCGAGAACGAGATGCCGCCGGCGCTCATGCGAATGGTGCTCAGCGGCGAGACCCCGGACGCGAGCGGCCCGACACCGTGGCGCTTCGATTCCGCTCGTCCGGAGGGGAGGTCCTAAACCGGTAAATCACGCACAGTAATTCCGTTTAGTGTTGAATCGTTTAGGGTGTATATTGTCTCGGGAGCCGGCCATGAATTAATTCACTGGAAGGGGCGCTGCTTCGGGTAAGAGAACGGAATGAGGACTGGTCACCACGCTTTCTCGCTTTTCGCCGCCGCCGGCGTGCTCTTCGTCGCCGGGTGCGGCAGCTCTTCCAGCAACCCTAGCGCGACGGGCACCGGCGCTGGCACGGGCGGCGCTGTGGCCGAGGGAGATGCCAAGGGATTGAAGCTGGGCTTCGCCCAGGTCGGCGCCGAGAGCGGCTGGCGCACCGCCAACACTGAGTCGATCAAGAGCGAAGCGGAGAAGCGCGGCGTGGAGTTGAAGTTCGCCGACGCTCAGCAGAAGCAGGAGAACCAGATCAAGGCGATCCGCTCGTTCATCGCCCAAGGCGTCGACGTGATCGCCTTCGCCCCGGTCGTGGAGACTGGTTGGGAGCCGGTGCTCCAGGAAGCGAAGCGCGCGAACATTCCCGTGATCATCTCCGATCGCCGTGCCGACGTTCCGGAAGACCTGTTCGCCACCTTCATCGGCTCCGACTTCGTGAAGGAGGGCGAGATGGCCGGTGAGTGGCTCGCCAAGGCGACGAAGGGGAACGCCACGATCGCGGAGCTTTCCGGCACCCCGGGCAGCGCTCCCGCCAACGACCGCGCCAAGGGCTTCCGAAACGCTTTGAACTCGCAGCCGGGCATGAAGGTCGTCTTCACTCAGACCGGCGACTTCACCCGGACCAAGGGCAAGGAAGTGATGGAGGCTCTGCTCAAGAGTCCGGCGGGCAACACGATCAACGCCGTTTACGCCCACAACGACGACATGGCGCTCGGCGCGATCCAAGCGATCCAAGAAGCGGGCAAGAAGCCGGGCAAGGACATCCTCATCGTGTCGATCGACGGCATCAAGGACGCGTTCCAGGCGATGGCCGACGGCACGCTGAACTGCACCGTGGAGTGCAACCCGCTCCTCGGCCCCAACATCATCGACGCGGCCGTCAAGCTGAAGAAGGGCGAGTCCCTGCCGAAGCGAACGGTCGTCGAGGACGGCATCTTCGATCAGTCGACGGCGGCGAAGGAACTGCCGAACCGCAAGTATTAATGCCCCCTCTCCTCGAACTTAAGGGCGTCGGCAAATCGTTCTACGGAACCGCCGCCCTCTCGAACGTGGATCTCGACCTGCGTGCAGGCGAGATCCACGCCCTGATGGGCGAGAACGGCGCGGGGAAGAGCACCCTCATCAAGACGATGACCGGCGTGTACACGCCGGACGCCGGCACCGTGCTCCTCGACGGCCAAGCCGTCCACCCCAAGTCCCCTGCGGACGCCGTGCGTCTCGGCATCAGCACGGTCTACCAAGAAGTCAATTTGGTTCCCAACCTCACGGTCATGGAGAACCTCCTGCTCGGCCGCGAGCCACGCGGGCCAGGCGGCATTCGGTGGCGCGAGCTGCGTAAGCGAGCGGAGGCGGCGATCGGCCGGGTTGGGCTCAAGATCGACGTTCGCGCGCCGCTCGGCTCGCTCTCCATCGCGCTTCAGCAGATGGTGGCCATCGCCCGAGCGCTCGACGTCTCTGCGCGAGTCCTCATCCTGGACGAGCCGACGTCGAGCCTCGACACCGACGAGGTGCAGGCGCTCTTCGACGTCATGCGCCGGCTCAGGGGGGAGGGGATCGGAATCATCTTCGTGACCCACTTCCTCGATCAGGTTTACGCGGTCTCGGACCGCATCACGGTGCTCCGCAACGGTCAAAAGGTCGGCACGTGGGACGCGGCCAACCTGACGCGGCTGGATCTCGTCTCCACGATGATCGGTCGGGACGCGGCGACGCTCGAGCGGGCCGAACTGGTGCCGGTGGAAGCCAGCGCCGGCACGCCTATCGTCGCGGCGAAGCAACTCGGACGGCGCGGAAGCGTCTCGGGGGTGGACCTCGAGCTCAAGCCGGGCGAGGTCCTCGGTCTCGCCGGACTGCTCGGCTCGGGCCGAACGGAGACGGTTCGGCTCCTGTTCGGCATCGACGCTCCCGACACCGGTGAGCTAAAGATCGATGGCCGGTCGGTGTCCCGACTCCGCCCGCGCCAGGCGATTCGGCTCGGCATGGGCTACTCCTCGGAGGACCGGAAGCGCGAGGGAATCTTCCCCGAGCTCAGTGTCCGCGAGAACATGCTGATCCTGTTCCAGGTGAAGCACGGCTGGTACCGGCGGATCTCGATGGCGAAGCAGAAGGAAGTCGCCCGCGATCTTGTGGAACGACTCAAGGTGCAGCCGCCCGACATCGAGCGTCCTATCCAGTTTTTGAGCGGCGGCAACCAGCAAAAGGCGCTCCTTGCGCGCTGGCTGGCGGTCGACCCGCGCCTCCTCATCCTCGATGAGCCAACCCGGGGAATCGACGTCGGCGCGAAGTTCGAGATCATGTCCTTGGTGGAGACCCTCCGCCAGGCTGGCCGTTCGTTCGTGTTCGTCTCCTCGGAGCTGCCCGAGGTCGTCCGATCGTGCACGAAGGTGCTGGTCATGCGCGACCGGCGCGCCGTGCGGACGCTGAACGCCAGCGAGCTTTCGGAGACGTCCATCGTCAAGGAGATCGCAGGATCGTGAAGCGCCTCCCGATGTGGACTTGGGCCGCGCTTGTGCTGCTCGCCGTTCTCCTGTTCAACGCCGCGTTCACTCCCGGCTTCTTCAGTTTCGTCGTTCGCGACGGCCGCATCTACGGCAGCCTCGTGGACGTGATCAACCGCGCGGCGCCGGTCGGCCTGCTCGCGCTTGGGATGACGCTCGTCATCGCAACCGGCGGCGTCGACCTCTCAGTGGGCGCCATCATGGCGATCGCCGGCACCACCGCCGCGGGGCTGATTGCCCGGCCGACGGGGACGCCGTTCCAGGGAGGGCGTCCCACACCGGGCCTCGCCGTGCCGTTTGCACTGGTGGGGGGATTGTTGGCGGGCCTGTTCAACGGCCTGCTGGTTGCGGTGCTCGAGTTCCAGCCGATCGTGGCGACCTTGCTGCTGATGGTGGCGGGTCGAGGTGTGGCGCAGCTGCTGGCGAACGGTCAGATCGTGACCTTCTCTGAGCCGAGCTTCGCGATGATCGGACGGGGCGCGACGCTCGGCCTGCCGAACCCGGTCTGGATCCTTCTGGCCGGCCTCATCGCCTTTGGTGTGCTGACTCGCTTCACCGCGCTGGGACTCTTTCTTGAGGCAACCGGCAGCAACCCTGTGGCCGCGCGCTACGTGGGCGTGAACGCAAGAGGCATCAAGCTCGCGGTTTACGCCCTCTCGGGTCTCTGCGCCGCCGTCGCGGGCATCATCACGACGGCCGACATCCAGGCCGCGGACGCGAACAACGCCGGTCTCTATCTCGAACTCGACGCGATCCTCGCGGTGAGCGTCGGCGGGACCGCTCTGGCGGGTGGCCGCTTCTCTCTAGTCGGCTCGATCATCGGGGCGCTGCTGATGCAAGCGATGACCACCACGATTCTCACGCGGGGAGTGTCGCCCGAAACGACGCTCGTCCTCAAAGCGGCGATCGTCGTCGTCGTGTGCCTGCTGCAGGCCCAGGGCTTCCGCGACCAACTCGCGGTTCGATTCCGGAGGGCCGGCGCTTGAACCGCATCGCTCTCAAAGAGAAACTGCCGGTGATCATCACCGGCGCCGTGCTCCTGACGCTCACGATCGTGGCCGGAATGCGGTTCGACAACTTCCTCAGCCTACGCGTGCTGATGAACCTGATCGCGGACAACGCCTTTCTTGGCGTGGTCGCGGTCGGCCTCACCTTCGTGATCCTCACCGGCGGCATCGACCTCTCGGTCGGATCGATGGTCGGCCTCTCCAGCATCATGGCGGCCAAGCTCATGAGCGGGGGCAACGTGCATCCGGTGATCGCGCTGGGCGCACCGCTGCTGTTTGGTGCGGCGCTCGGGGCGAGCCAGGGCTTCCTGATCTCGCGTTACTCGCTGCCGCCCTTCTTGGTCACGCTGGCCGGACTATTCCTCTGCAAGGGGATCGCGCTTCGCATCAGCCAGGAGTCCGTCCAGGTTTCCCATCCGATGGTTCGCGCGCTCAGCGGCTGGTCGCTGCCCCTTCCGGGCAAGGCGTCGCTCACGGCGCCGGCCCTCGTGTTCATCCTCGTGCTGATCGTGGGCATCGTGGCGGCCCGGCAGACTCGCTTCGGTCGGACCGTCTACGCGATCGGTGGCAACGCGGCTTCGGCTAGCCTCATGGGGCTCTCAGTCTCGCGAACGATCATTCAGACCTACCTGCTGAGCGGCGTCTGCGCCGGGCTCGGCGGGGTGCTTTTCACTCTCTACACGTCGTCGGGCAACGCGATCTCGGGCACGGGACTTGAGCTCGATGCCATCGCGGCCGTCGTCATCGGTGGCACCCTGCTCAGCGGGGGGTACGGCTCCGTGTTCGGCACGCTCCTCGGCATTCTCACGGTCGGCGTCGTCCAGACTGCGATCACGTTCGAGGGCACGCTGAGCTCGTGGTGGACCCGTATCGTGATCGGGGCTCTTCTTCTCTCCTTCATGCTCGCCCAGCGAGTGATCGAGTCGGCCGCTCGACGCGGCCAAACCACCTAAAACCATGGCTACCAACACCACCTGGAACGGGGTTTTCCCCGCCGTCACCACCCAGTTCAACGAGGATCTCTCGCTGGATCTCGATACCACCGCGAGCCATCTCGAGAGGCTGATCGCCTCGGGCGTCTCCGGTCTGGTGATGCTCGGCTCTCTGGGTGAGAACGTAGCCCTGACCCGCGAGGAGAAGCGCGAGGTGATTCGCACGGCGCTGCGCACCGCCAACGGTCGTGTGCCGGTGATCGGCAGCGTCGCCGAGCTGAACAGCGTCGAAGCCGGGAACTGGATTCGGGAGCTCGAAGAGCTCGGCGCGCAGGGCGCGATGGTGATGCCTTCGATGGCGTTCCGGCCGGATGCGGAGGAGACGAAGGCGCACTACCTTCACGTCGCCCGCTCGACGAGCCTCCCGATCATCGTCTACAACAACCCGATCAGCTACCACGCGGACGTCACGCCGGAGATGTTCGCCGAGCTAGCGCCTCAGGAGAATTTGGTCGCGATCAAGGAGTCCTCCGGCGACGTGCGCCGAGTGACCGACATCATCAACACGGTCGGCGACCGATACGCGGTCTTCGCGGGTGTGGACGACCTCGTTCTCGAGTGCACCGTGCTCGGCGCCACCGGATGGATCGCGGGCATCGGCCTCGCCTTCCCCGAGGAGAATCAGCGCCTATGGGACCTGATGATGGCGGGCAAGTGGGAAGAGGCGCGGACCCTCTACCGCTGGTTCACCCCGCTCCTCCACCTGGACGTCGGAACGAAGTTCGTGCAGAACATCAAGCTCGCGATCCAGGAGGTCGGGCTCGGCAAGGAGTACGTTCGCCTGCCGCGTCTGCCGCTGAGCGGAGACCAGCGCGAGTACGCGCTCCGCATTATTCGCGAGGGGCTCGAGAAGCGCCCGGCGCTGAGCTAATCCGATGAAGCACGCCGTCGTCATTGGCGCGGGCGTCGTCGGCCTGTGTGCCGCGGACGCCCTTCTCCGGAAGGGATTCCGCGTCACCGTGTTGGAGCGGGACGCCAAGCCGGGCGACGGCTGCTCGTACGGCAACGGTGGCCTCGTGGTGCCGAGCCACTTCGAGCCTCTGGCCGCCCCCGGCATGGTGGCGATGGGGCTCCGGTTCCTGCGATCGAAGGAGAGCCCCTTCGGCTTCAGCGGCCTTCCCGGCCTCGAGATGGCGAGCTGGATGGCCCGCTTCGCCCTCGCCGGCACCAAGGCGCACGTCGAGCGAAGCGCCCCGGTTCTCCGCGACCTCAATCTCGCGAGCCGCGCTCTTTTCGAGGAACGGTATGGGGAGCTGGCCGGCGGCTATGAGCGGCTCGGCGAGCTCATGGTCTGCCGTTCCGCCGCCTCCCTCGCCGGGGAAGCTCACCTCGCGGAGAAGGCGAAGGGGCTCGGCCTGAAGACGGAGGTGCTCGACCGCGCCGGGTTGGCCCAGTTCGAGACTCAGATCGAGTTCGACGCCGCCGGCGCCGTCTACTTCGAAGACGACGCCCACCTGACGCCCGCGCTATTCATGCCCTCACTGCGCCGCTCGGTGATCGAGGCGGGGGCCGATGTCCGCGACGGCGCCGAGGTGCGCGGCTTCTGTGTCAAGGGCGGAAAGGTCACGACCGTCCGGCTCGGCTCGGAGGAACTCGCCGCCGACGAGGTGGTGCTCGCCGCGGGAGCTTGGACGGGCGCCCTCGCCCGCCTGCTGGGCCTGCGTCTGCCGATGCTTGCGGGTAAGGGATACGGGTTCACCGTGCCCAATCCTCCGGCGATGCCGAAGTATCCGGCCATTCTCGTCGACGGACGCGTGGCCGTAACGCCCATGAAGGACGGGCTCCGCTTCGTTGGTACGATGGAGCTCGGTCTTCCGTCCGAGCCTACGAGGAATGAGGCCCGGCTCCGGGGGATGCGCCGCGCAATCGCGGAGACCTACCCCGCCTTCCGATCGATCGACTTGACTCAGCTTCCCGCTTGGGCCGGGTTGCGGCCGTGCCCGCCGGACGGGATGCCGTACCTCGGGCGTCCAAACAGAATCGGCAACGTCGTCATCGCCGCGGGACACGGCATGATGGGTATGAGCCTCGGCCCCATCACCGGTGAGCTCGTGGCCCAAGTCGCCAATGGCGAACCGACCTCCGTTCCAATCAATCTCCTCTCTCCCGATCGCTATGGCTAACGTTCTGCCCGCCCCCACCGATTCGACTCCCGAGCTCGTAGCTGCCGCGGCCCAAGCGGCCGGGCGTGCCGCTCCCGCCTATGCCGCCGTCTCCCCAGAAGCCCGGTCCCAGTTCCTTGTCCGGATTGCCGAAAGGCTCGAGGAGCTCGGCGACGAGCTGCTGCAGACCGCGAACCGCGAGACTTCGCTGCCCTTACCGCGCCTGACCGGCGAGCGGGGACGCACCTGTGCGCAGCTTAGGATGTTCGCCAACCTGATCCTCGATCCCGCGTGGCTCGACGTGCGGGTCGAGACGGCGGACCCGGCGCGCCAACCGATCCCGAAGCCGGATCTGCGCCGCACGCAGGTCCCGCTCGGGCCGGTCGCGGTGTTCGGCGCGTCGAACTTCCCGCTGGCTTTCTCCGTGCCCGGTGGTGACACCGCGAGCGCTCTTGCCGCAGGATGCCCGGTCGTCGTGAAGGCGCACCCGGCGCATCCGGAGACGTCGCGACTCACCGCGGAGGCGATCCTCGGTGCGGTGGCCGACTGCGGGATGCCCGAGGGCACCTTCGGCATCGTTTGGGGAGGAACCGAGGTCGGGCGCGCCCTCGTGCTCGACCCGAACATCTACGCCGTCGGGTTCACCGGCTCGCATCGCGGCGGTCGTGCGCTGTTCGATCTCGCCGCGGGACGCGAGCGCCCGATCCCGGTGTTTGCCGAGATGGGCAGCGTCAATCCGCTCTTCGTGATGCCGAGCGCGGTCTCCGCCCGAGGGAGCGCAATCGCCAAGGGGTACGCCGAGTCGCTCACGCTCGGCGTGGGTCAGTTCTGCACGAACCCCGGCGTGCTCGTCGGCATCGACGGTCCCGAGCTCCAGTCCTTGATTGAGGGCGTCGCGAGCGCGCTGCAGCAGACTCAGCCGGGCACGATGCTCACGTCGGACATTCTGCAGACGTACGTGGCCGGCGTCGAGAGACGTCGCTCGGACGGCCGTCTTCAGTGCCATCACTGCGGCGAGGGTGCCGCCGCATCGCTCTTCTCCGTTGACGCGGCGACCTTCGTCGCGGACGCCGGCCTGCGCGAGGAGCTGTTCGGCGCCTCCGCCATCGCCGTCCGATGTAAGGACTTCGATGAAGTGCTTGCGGTCGCAAACGCGCTGGAAGGCCAGCTCACCGCCACGGTCCACTTCGACGACGCCGACATCGACGCCGTGCGGTCGCTGCTTCCGACTCTCGTCCAAATCGCGGGCCGCCTTGTGGCGAACAGCTTCCCGACGGGCGTCGAGGTGAACACCGCGATGCAGCACGGCGGGCCGTACCCGGCGACGACCGACGCTCGCGTCACGAGCGTTGGAACTGCGGCGATCCTCCGCTTCGTCCGCCCGGTCGCCTTTCAGGGTTTCCCTGAGACGCTGCTGCCGGTCGAGCTGAGAGGCTAGCCGACCCGGCGAACGGCGATGGCCACGTCGGCGTGAAGCGCCGGGAGATCGATCCTCAGGGCATCTCCCGGGCCCACCATGCTGCCCTGATCAAGAGTCGTACGTCCGGATTGGGTGTCGAACTGCGTCATTCGGTAGCGACCGGGTCTGAGACCCGGGATCGAGGCGGAAACGGAAATAGGCTGCTTGGGCGTGAGCGTGCCGCCACCGCCGACACAGTCCGTGCGCAAGAGCCAGAGCACGGCTTGGTCGGCGTCGCCGCACGCGAACCCGGCGATCTTGGACGACGATACGTCGATCTCCTCGTTCAGATTGCGCCGCCGGAAGGTCGTCCAATCGATGAGCGGCAGAAAGGCCACGAGCGCCCGCTGCGCCTCGCGCATCCCCGTGGTTAGGGTGTGAGGGTGTCGATTCGGCCACCGCATGCCGCCGCCCGCTCCGCCGCTGGCAATATGCGCCCACTGCATGTGCCGGAAGTATTCGTCGTCGAACTCCGCGGGCAGGGTCACCTTCTTGTCCTTGAACGAGTGGATCGGGCCGTGCTCGGAGTCGAAGACCGGCCTCATGTCGCTCGCTTCGGTCACCGCCTCGCGCATCAGCCTCCCAACGGCCACCGCAGCGGCGACGGTGTCCTTCGGCTTGTCGATCGCGGGGTACTCGTATAGGTGCGTGTTCGCGAAGTCCAACGCCGGGTGTCGGAAGATGGGCTCCGTGAGGTGCGGATACTTGACCAGCTCCGGCCCGAAGATCGAGACGGTCTGGAGGTGGGCGCGCCCATGTCGCTCGCGTTCGAACCGACGGAGGGACGTGCCAACGTCGTCGATGAACGGCACGAACGCCTTCGGGTCGTTCTCCGCGTGGGCCGGGTGCATTTCGTTCCACAAGTCCCACGCGAACAGCGCGGGGCTTCCACCCCAACGATCGCTCGCAAAGCGAAGTCGAGCCTTGATCGCCCCGCGGGTCTCGGGGCACGTCAACCATTGCGACCGGCTCGAGCAGGGCCCCCCGTTCTTCCGGTTGTAAGGGTGGTGCCGCCAACGGATCCACATGAAGAACGTGTCGTACGGCGTGAGCAGGACGTACATGCCGACCTTCTCGCAGAGGGCGAAGAGATCGTCCCAGAACCGCACCATGTTCGGCGGGAATTGCCCTACCGGACGCTCGATGTACCGGTGCTGCCCCTGCGCGTACTCGAGCATCAGGCGGAGGCACGTCACGCCATGCGCCTTCAGCCAGCAGAGGTGTCGCTCGACGGCGGCGAGGTCGCGTCGGCGGAAGAGCCCGGCCATTTCGGGCCAGGAGATCGCGTCGTTTTGGCCGATCGGAGTCCAAGGCGCTCCGTCCTCGGTGACGAAGTATGGAATGCCGGGCCGCGTTTCGATCCAGGGTTGTCGCGCCTGAAGGATCTCGGTGGCACTGGACTGCCACAGGCGGTCGAGCGTGCTCATGAGCGGGATAAGACGCGCTTCCGCGTCCGACGTTCCCCGATTTTCGATCGACTTCCGCGGCGCGAGGCACGCACGCCTGAATCGTTGTATCGTAGGCGCGGAACGCAGCAGTCCCATGAGAAAGACGCTTACCTACGCACTCGCCCTGAGCCTCACCGGCGCGGCCGTGACGGCACTGTCGCAGGTCTCGGCCACCGCTCCCGCAACGCCGCAGAAGGCGCCGCACCCCGATTCCCAGTACCGGCTCGGCCCTGACTCTCTGCCTCAGGAAGGGGTGCCCAAAGGGGAGATCCGCGGCCCGTTCACGCTCCCCAGCAACGTCTACCCCGGGACGCAGCGCACCTACTGGGTGTACGTGCCGGCTCAGTACGACCCTAAGGTGCCCGCGTCGCTGATGGTGTTCCAAGACGGACACGCGTTCAAGGAGGAGACGGGCGACGTCCGGGCGCAGAACGTCATGGATAACCTGATCTACCGGCGGGAGATCCCGGTCATGATCGGGGTCTTCATCAACCCTGGCCGCACCCCGGAGCAGACGGAGCCCTCGCGTACGGCGGGCTGGGGCGATGGGTTCACGAACCGGGGCGTGGAGTACAACGCGCTCGACGACAAGTACGCTCGCGTGATCACCGAGGAACTGCTGCCGGCGCTCGAGCGTGACTACAACATCTCGAAGGATCCCGAGCAGCGGGGCATCGGTGGGTCGAGCTCCGGCGCGATCGCGGCGTTCACCGTCGCATGGGAACGGCCGAACGCCTTTCGGAAGGTGCTGAGCAACGTCGGCAGCTTCACCAACATCCGTGGCGGCCACAACTACCCCGATCGTGTTCTCAAGAGCCGAAAGAAGTCGATTCGTGTCTTCCTGTGCGGCGGGCGTAACGACAATCGCGGGATCCGAAACGGCGTCTACGACGAGAAGTGGGACTGGTTCCTGCAGAACGTCCGCATGATGAAGGCGCTCACGCAGAAGGGGTACGACGTGAACTACGCGTGGGGCATCAACGCCCACGGTCAGAAGTTCGGCGGCGCCATCCTGCCCGAGATGATGCGGTGGCTCTGGCGCGACCAGCCGGTCTCCACCGACCCAAAGGACGCCGTCGAGCGGAGCTTCCGCCCGCCGGTTATCCGGCAGTAGTGGACTCCGTGCGTCAGTCAGCCGCACCCCTTCGTGGACGATTCGTCCGCGAAGGGTTCTTGCGTGAGAACGGCGCTGGAGTCACGCCTTGGATGGGGAACCAAGTCGTGTACGGAACCCGGTTCGCGCCTGCGCTGCCGTAATCGCGAAGTCGAGTCGCTTTGCCGTCGACGTCCAACACCTCGAGAAAGCCGACGCCCTTCGCGTCGGGAACGAAGGTGGCTTGCCCGAAAGCGGCTACGGCAAAACTCGGAGGGCGCGGTACGGGCTCGAAGGACTGGACGTTCACCCAGACGTCGCGCGACGCCGCCTGCTTCTTTCCAAGAACTACCAATCGGATCGTGTGCGAACCCGGGCCAAGCCCCTTGCGCTCCCATGAGAAAGGCAGGTCGCGGCCGGGGCCGTACAGGTCGACGATGTCGACCGGCTTCCCATCGACACTCACCTCGACTTGACCGCCGTCGTCGTACCGGCGAGCCGTCCAGCGGACGCTGTCGCCCTCGAACCTCGTTTCCACCGACGCCCCTGCGGTCTTGGATGTCCGCAGACCAAAGCCTTGCTCCCATCCCGAACTGTAGACCGGCCTCGAACTTGGCATCTCCAGCGCCATCAGCACCGGCCCTCGGTAGATCGACGACTCTCCGCGCCGCTCCCGCTGTCCGAGCCAGAAGCGAGGCGACATGTCGAGTTCGAGGGTGACCCGATCGCCCGCTTTCCACGTCCGGGTCAAGGTTGTGTAGGTCCCTGGAGTGGCCGCAAAGCTCTCGCCGTTCACCTGGATCGTCGTCTTCGCCGACCAGTGGGGGACACGGAGCCTCAGTGGGAACGCGACCGGCCGAGACGACTGGATGTGAAGCACGACTCGACCGCTCTGGGGATAGGTCGTCTCCTGCCGTACGGTGACCGGGACTCCCGTCACCTGTGTGCTTGTGGTCGCCGGTCCATAGTAGTTCACCACGAGGCCCTCGCCCTGTCGCATCAGACCCCAGTCGGCGATCAGGCCAAACCCGCGGGCGGCGTTCACGCTGCAGCAGTTCAGCTCCTCGCTGCCGGGGCGGATCTGAAACGCGATGTCCTCCGTGCTCGGGATACGCACGCCGTCCATCGGAGTGTTGTACGTGCACCACGAGCCGTCCGGCGCATGCATGCCAACGACTTGATTCACCGTCGAGAGCTCGAGCTCATCCACAACGCGAGGGTCGCCCGTCATCCGAAGCATCTCGACTCCCATCGCGATCCAAGCAACGGTGCAGCAGGTCTCGATCGCCCCGGGATCGTATGGATTCCCCTTTGCCTGCTCACCGGAAGTGAAGCCGCCGTTGTTGTGCCGGTCCGTCTTGGCGATGCTCCAGTAAAGGTGCTCGAACGCCTTGCGGTACGGGGCCTTTCCGGTGAGCCAATACAGTTCGGCCAGCCCCATCAGCGGGTGAAGGCTCTCCCAGCGCGGCGCGCCCGCCGGCAGTTGGAAGAACTCCTCCCCCGCCAACGCGCCTTGAACGTAGTCGCCCGCTCCCGTCAGGGAGAACTGCTCGACGACCTTCTCCGCGAGGTCGAGGTACTCCTTCTCCCCAGTCTCCCGATAGAGCAATGCCAATCCATGAACGATCGCCAAGTTCGTCTCCGGGCTGCCCATTGCGACGACGGTGCGCTTCTCTCGGGAGAACTGGCGAATCAGGAGGTCGCCGATTCGCCGTGCCGCTTGGAGAGCGGCAGCGTCATTGGTCTCCTTGTGCCAGCGGAGAAGCCCGAGGATCAGGTGGTAGTGGTTCCACGCGTCCCACGTTTGCCCACCTTGCATCCTCACATTTGGGGCCTTCCCCGTGAGGCGGTTCGGCTTAGCAAAAACCCCTAGGTAGCCATCGGCGTCCTGCAGCGCCACCAGCTCGGCCACGTACCGGGTGAGACTGGCCTTGAGCCGTGGGTCGCCCGTCAGGCGCAGCGTCTCGGTGCCGGAGGTCAGGTACTTGCCCGCGAACTCCCCCGACCATGGCAAGAGGTCGCGCGCGGGTGTCCGGTCGCGAGCCCGGAACATGTCAAGGATCCCGGGGTTGCGGTCGGCGAGCCCAAGGAGCCAATTTGCGACGACTCCTTGGACCTGTCGCTCCATCGGACCGTCAAGCCTCGAGTCGCCGCGCTCCACTCGCTCCATCACCGGGTGCACGCGATAGTTCATTTCCGTCGCACTCGGCGGCTGAAGGTTCGTCATCAGGAGGGCCAAAACGAGTGGAGTCACTGCTCTCCATCATGGATGGCGGATGCCTCAACTAGCCGCGACTTTGTGGCCGGTGCGCTAAACCACCGGCCGACGCATCCACACCATCGAGGAGTACAGGGGCGTGAATCCCGCGCGCTGAGCGTTGCGGTGCGAGGTGGTGCCGGGGACGGCGCCCATGATCGCGAGCCGACCGGGGCCGGCATCGCGCAGGCGGCGTGCCAGGAGGGCCGACTGTAGACCGCGGCCGCGGTAGGCGAGGCGGGTGGCGGCTCCGCCGAGGACCACGCCGCCTTCGAACTCGTACATCGAAGCGGTCGCCGCCGGAACGCCGTCGACGGTCGCGAGGTAGCGGCGACCGGGCATCACGGAGACGGCTCGCACGAGGTCGTCGGCCTCGAAGGAAGCGTCCTCGTCGCCGGTCCAGCCGCGCCAGGTGGTCTCCATCCAAGCCGAGTCGCCGGCGCTGACCTCACGGATGTCATGCTCCGGCGCCTCCGCGACCGTGCCGACGACTTGGACGAGCGTTCCCTCGAAGTGGCTCGGGCGGTACCCGCGCTCGCTGAGGGCCTGCAGCGTCTCGGGAGCGGTGAACGGGGTGACGGTTACCTCCCAGTTATGGGCTACGCCCTCGAAGAAGGCATCGACCTCAGCCGGGTCTCCGGGAGTGCGGTGGGCGAATCCCGTCACCTGCGTCAGCGGCGACCCTTCCCCCGCAAACAAGGCATAACCCGTGCCCATCTCCGATCCCTTCGCGTCCGGGCGTACGCGGGCGTACCCCTCTGACGTCGCACGCAGCGTCGAGACGAGAAGTCCCTGGACTCGGTCGACGAGGGCGTCGTCTAGCAGCATGCGAGGGAGCATACAACGCGACGGCTGGGGCAATTGACGCTTTGGGACTTCAGGAACCGTTGCCGATCGGCTGACCCGGCAAGGCAGGAGGCGGAGGCGAAGGTCGCTTCGCGTCGCTCAACGGCCGGGTCAGGAACCGGTGGATCGAGTCCCGGATCTCGGCCGCGTGACCGGTACTGTCCCGACCCGCCAGCCGGGACTCCGCCCGATGCATTCGCCGCAACGCCTCCGTCGCCCGGACTCGCACGGTCGGCGCATCAGATTGGGCGAGATCCATCAGGCGCGTTGCGAGCGTATGCTGAACCGCCCAGGCGATCTCGCGACGCATCGGCACGTTGCTCGAGGGAGCGACGCACTGGGTGTCGACCAAGGTGGCGAGGATTCCGTCGAGCGTGGGGAGGAAGGGATAGCGCGCGGACATCTCCACCACGCGCGCGGCGCGAACCGGGTCCAGTAGCCGCACCAGCACCAGATCCGCAGCCGAGGAGGCCGCCGAGACGGTGTCGAACGCGAAGGCGGTCCGGGTTGGGAACTCCTCGCGGCTGGCAGGGTAGCCGTTTGGGCGAGGGCCCAGGAGTTGGCTGATCGACACCGGCACGTCCAAGAACTCTGGCTGCAGACACTCCAACAAGACTCGGAGCGCTTCCTTCTGCTGCTCGGCCGGAACCGGGGCTGAGGCCGGATTGGCGTCGCCCCGCACGGCATGCGCATAGGTGTTGCCGCCGATCATCTTGACTACGGCATCGACGTCGTAGCGATGGAAGTAGTAGAGCGGGCCGAACACGATCTCGAGGTTTGGCAGCGGTTGCCCCACGCGCAAATTGCCCTCGCCGAATCGGCTCATGCCGATCTGCCGCACTCGCATCGCGTGGCGCAGGCTGCCAATGGGATCGGCGCCGTTGTCCCACCGGTTCACCCTCGGGTCCGAGCCGGTCGCCTCGTTGGCGTCGGCGTCGGCCAGGAAGAGGAGGCCGCGCCGGATGCCGTCGGCGACGATCGCGTTGAGGCGAACGGACTCGTCGTTGCCCGCGGGGGTCGGTGTGTAGGCGTAACGCACGAGTTGGACGTCCCAATCGCCGATCCCCTGGGCGTAAGCGTCCGAAAGGTCGAGGTCGCCGGTCGGTGTGATCTTCACGAGCGGGGCGGGGTAGTCCATCACCGAGGCGCGACCGTTCACGCTCGCAGCGAAGTTGTGCTGGAAGCCGAGGGTGTGGCCGATCTCGTGGGCCGAGAGCTGTCGGATGCGGCTGAGGGCGACGCGAATCGGGTCGTTGGGGCTCCCCTTGCCGGTCAGGTCGACCCCGAGGAGCGACTCGAACAGCATGACGTCTTGCCGAGCGCGCTGGGAATCGAGGTTCACCACGCCGCGAACGATCTCGCCGGTGCGGGGATCGGTGACGGTGGAGCCGTACGCCCAACCTCGGGTGGAACGGTTCGTCCAGTGGATCACGTGGTGGCGGACGTCCATGAGGTCCATCCCCTCCGGCATCAACTCAACCCGGAAGGCTCCCTTGAGCCCTGCCGCCTCGAACGCCTTCTGCCAGTAGTTGCCGCCCTCGATCAGCGCCGTACGGATCGGCTCGGGAACGCCGCGGTCGACGTAGTAGACGATCGGCTTGCGAATCCGATCGCCTTCGAGCTCGAGCCGATGTCGGGCGATGAAGCGACGCAGCATCGGCTCGCCTAACGGAGCGGAGAAGTCGAGGTACGAGATGCCGAACGAGCCCGCGCGAGGGTGGAAGGCGCGAGGCATGTAGCCGGCGTCGGGTAGCCGAACGATCGAGTGGCGCTGCGAGAGCGTGACCGACTCCGACTCTGGCGCGTGGTTCCCGACCTGCGGCTGCGGCTTGGCGGCGCGGAAGGTGAGCAGCGCCTCGAACTCGAGGTTGTCCGGGAACGCCTTGGAAATCCCGGCGTTCAGCACCGAGCGCTCCTTGTCGAGCGAGTACGCCCCGGTTCGGTCGAGCGACTGCGCCACCCCGTGGGCATCGCGGACGATGAATTCGGTCACGTCGATCAGCACCGATCCATCTGCGTCCGAGGCAACGACCGGCGTCGACCAGACGATGGACGTCGCGAACGCTTCCCGGGTCGCCCTCTGTTCCTCGGGGCTGTCGCTCGTCGCGCGGTAGTTGTAGTTCGGGATCTCGAAGAAGACTTTGTTGGCGATCCGTCGCAGGCTCAGGATCCACGTCTTCCCGGGCTGTCCACGGTCCAGACCGAGATCGTTCGCTCCCAATCCGGTCGAGAGGGTCTCGGTGTACAAGTACTCGCCCAAGACGTCGGAGCCGGAACGCGGCGCGGGCAGCTTGAGATACGCCTTGCCGAGCTTCGGGTCGACGTAGCTCTCGATGAGACCGGGCCGAGCGGTTAGCCCCTTCGTCTTCTCGGCGATTCCATCCTGCGCCATCGACGTAGCGACGAAGGCGAGCGAGGCCAAGGACATCAGCGAGGAACGGAGGGGGCGGTGCGACATGGCTTGCCCGGCAGGATAGCACCGTCAGCTCCCCCTTGCCCAGGTAGTGTTCTAAAGGCATCGCGTCGGTGGCTTTCGATGCTAAGGCCCTCCAGTTCGAAGTAGAGTCGTTACCTCGCTGATGACCATCGCCCTGATTCTCCTGGCCGCGACGGCCGCTGCCCAACCGCAACCAATCGAGGTGACTCCGATGCGATCGGCCGACCTGAGCGAGTCGGTCACCCGGGCGCGATGGCTGAGCCTGCCGCACAGTCGGCTCGTCGTGAATCCACGTTTCGCGGGGTACGGCCCCGACCCTGTCGGAGGACGGCTCCCGGATTCGCCCTTGGCCCTCGACCTGGCGTACTACGTGGGAGAAGAGCCCGTGCGGCTCCCCGGCTTCTGGTCGTGGCAACTGCCGCAACGAGAGCGGCACGAGTCGACCCCTCTTCTCGAACCGGCCCAGCGAGACCGTTGGACGCCCGTTGGCGTGGAAGTGCGTGATGGCGACGGTGGAGCGTCGGTGGTGCCCATCGCCGACTACGGAAGCATCGACCGAGAGGTGACCGTCGACCTCGACCGCACGCCGCTCCTCTTCCTCGAAGTACCCAGCGGTACGGGCAAGTGGGCGCTCAAGGTGAGCGATGGGAAGGCGGACGACGTCACCCTCATCGGCGACACCGCCGACCGAGGGCAGTTCATCGCCGACATCGCCCAGGTCACCGGCTGGCGCGGAAAGCGAACCTTCACGATCAAGTTCTTCGGGGTTGGACGCGGGCAAGCCGTCACGCTGGCGCATCTGCGGCTGGCGTCCAGTCCCAAAACGCTGCGGCCAACGGCGGGGGGAACATCGTGGACTCCCCACGCGATCGCCTCGAAGGTCGCCTCGCGCGACGGGACGATGGAGGCGGAGAGCACCCTCGCTTTCCACGACACTGCCTCGATCGGCCAGCGACTCAAGGTGACGTCAACCCCCTCAGGACCGCTGATGCTCACCGGCACGATCGCAAAGGGCAGTGCGCGCTGGGACGCCGAGCGGGACCTCGTGCTCCTCAGTGGCGACGGCTACCAAGCGGCCATTGCGGTGAGCCGTCCCGTGCGTTGGCTTGGCACGCGGCCAACCTCTTTGGACTGGTCCAAGGCTGAGCCGGCCCCTAATCAGGGTGGCACGGCAGGCACGTGGGCGCTGGGCCTCGACGGTGTCAGGGCCGGTGACGAGATCGTCGTGTCCGCTCGCTTCTCACCGAGCGGCGCCGGAATCCTATCTGAGCTCAATGCCGTGCGAAAGCTGGCGAGGCGCCCAGCCTTTGGGGCCTCGGTCGATCGTCAACGGCGGGAGTGGGATCGATGGCTCGCCAAGGTTCCTCGTCCGGCGGACTTCACGATTCGATCGGTCGACTCCCTAGGGGTCACGCCCGCCGACGTGCGGCGAAACTACTACGGAGCCTGGGCCTTCCTCATCGGGGGCATCCTGCCGCCCATGCCGGAGAACGGCTACCCCTTCCCGCAACTGCCCACGGGCAAGCCTTCGCTGTGGAACGAAGGCGCGCCTGGTGCCCGGCCCTCGGCGCAGTGGGAGAGCTTCGTGGCAATGCAGTCGCTCGTCCACATCGACCCCGGGACGGCTTGGCGAGCTTTCGAAGGGATGATGAATCTGGTCGGGGCCGATGGCTCGATGAACGGCGAAGGGCTGCCGTCCTGCCATGCGCAGACCGCGTGGACGCTGTACGAGGCGACCGGCGACGTGAAGCGTCTGCGGCGCACGTACCCCGCGCTGAGGCGACTGCTCCTGTGGAAGGCTTCGGACCCGCGATGGATCTACAAGGGCTCGACCCCTCCGGGGCAGAAGGACCAACAATTCGTGCTGTACGCCCTGATGGACATGGGCTACGCCGAGAGGATCGCGCGGAAACTCGGCATGCCAGACGAGGGCCGCTTCTGGCGGGAGCGGCGATCGCTGCTCGAGCGCGACTTCCACCGCTGGTTCTGGGAGACGCCCGGGGGGCCTTCCTACCGTCTCTACGAAGCGACGACGGGCAAGCGATCCGGCGAAGATGCCCCCTGGAACTTCACCACGCTCGCGCTACCTCCGGCCATCCTGTCGGCGGCGGAGCGGGGGAGTCTCGTCCGAGCCTTCCAACGCGAGCTTCGCCCCAATCTGCCGTTCGTGGTGCGTACGCTGTCGCGGTTCGCGGACTACGAAGGGACCCAGCGTGGGCTGTTCCAGTACGGCTACCTCAAGGAGGCTTCGATCCTTGCCGACGCGGCCATACGCGACGTCGCGCGGGCGGGCGAGTTCAGCGAGGTGTACGACCAAGACGCTCCAAGCCCGAAGAGCGCTGGGGTGCGCCCCTCGACGTTCGGCGCCCGTCATGCGATCGACGGCGTGATGTGGCACAACGGCGTGGTCTACGACGAGGGGATGCCCGTGCTCCTCGGCACCGGGCAAGTAGGCGGTGTTTCGGGTCTGCGCGTACGCGGCGAACGCATCGACATTACGTTCGGAGAGCGAGGGCTTGCCGTCCTCAGCGGTCCCGGACTGCGGCATACTCGCATGCCCGACGGCTTTGTCGCGCGCTCTAATGCGAGCGGGAAGACCGAGTGGGCCGGGGTGATCCGAACCGGACAGCAGATCCGGCTGCAGCAAAGAGGAGAGGAAACGAAGTGAAGAGAGTGCAATTCCGACTCGGCATGGCCGGCGCGGTGCTCGCGATCGCGGCGACCGCGTCCCCGCAGACGATGCCAGGCAGTGGGAGCCTGAGCAATCTGATGACCCCTCGCGGGGGAAAGATCGCCCACTACTCGAGCGAAGACCCAACGGGAGGGAATGCCGACTTCAGGCGCGTGGAGCCCGGACAGACGTTGACCCTCATGGATCACAAAGGAGCGGGGATCGTCCGCCGCTGGTGGCTGACGATCGCCCCGCGCAACAACCGCGCGATCCAACGTCAAGGAATCATCCGGTGCTACTGGGACGGCGAAACCGACCCTTCGGTCGAAGTCCCGGTGTCCGACTTCTTCGGGATGGGTTTTGGCGAGTGGAACGACTATCAGTCGCTTCCGCTAAATATGACTAGCGGAGGCTACAACTGCTACTGGCCGATGCCGTTCCGCAAGTCGGCGCGAATTACCTTCGAGAACCGCTCGAAGGAGCCGGTGGTCGCCTTCTACTACAACGTTGACGTCGAGACCCACCGCAGCCTGCCCAAGGACTCCCTCTACTTTCACGCCCAATTTCGGCGCACCAACCCCTCGGTAGCCGGTAGGCCCATCACGATCCTCGAGACAGCGGGACGCGGTCACTACGTAGGCACCCTGCTGTCGGTGCAGCCGCGTCGGGGCCGCGGCTTGGGATACCTGGAGGGCGACGAGCGGATTTTTATCGACGGTGAGCGCAAGCCGAGCATCGTCGGCACCGGAACCGAAGACTACTTCTCGTCGGGTTGGTACTACGACACCGGCGTCTACTCGGCGCCGTACCACGGCGTCACGGTCAAGGACGTGAAGCTCGGCCGCATCAACACCTACCGCTGGCACATCGAAGACCCCGTCCCCTTCGAGCGGTCGCTGCGATTCGAGATCGAGCACGGCGGCGTGAACGACGCCCCGAACGTGGACTACACGTCGGTGGCCTACTGGTACCAGACCCATCCCAAGCCGAAGTTTCCTCCCCTACCGGCGGACCTGATGCCCATCACTCCCGAGCCCGTTCCGCGGATCGAGGGACTGATCGAGGCGGAGTCTCTGCTACCGTCGGCACGCGCCACCGGTGGGTCGGTGACGATGCAAGAGATGGGATGGGTCAACGGGTTTAGCAACGTTGAGCAGCTCTGGTGGCAAGCGACGGAGGTCGGGGCCAAGCTCGATCTCACGCTCGAAACGCCCGAGGATCGTGAAGGGGAGCTCGTGGGCTACTTCGCCCAGGCACCCGACTACGCCACGATTCGGCTCACCGTGAATGGGCAGTCTCTGAACCGGGAGTTCAACGGGTACGCCACCTCGGTGGTGCACTCTGGACCGGTGTCGTTCGGGCGAGTACGGCTCCGGAAAGGAGCGAACCGAGTCACCGTCGAGGTGGTGGGGAAGGACGCGAAGTCGACGGGATACTTCGTTGGCATCGACGGCTTCATGCTGAGGCCGTAAAGCGAGAGATCATCGCGGTTCTGAGGGGCCGACTCCCGCTCAGAACCGCACGTCGGGATGCGACCTAGTCGGATGCAGGCGAAGGAGTTCGGATCTCCGCCTCGATACGGACGCGCGACCCATCCGGAAGGGTTAGGACGTCGTCGTGCCGCAGCTTACGGCCGCGACGGTCTTCTGGCTCGCCATTGACGAGCAGGTCGGTTTGGCTGAGGAACTCGCGAATCTCGCCGCCCATAGAGATCAGGCCGAGGACCTTCACAAGCTGTCCGAGGGTGATGTACTCGCCGCGAATCGGCTGGATGGTCTCGTTGTTCGGCATCGTTCCCTCAATAAACCCGATCCGGTGTTCGGTTCATGTCGTGTGCGCGGGCTTCGGGATCCAAGTCTCGGGTCGTCGGCAACATCGCTACTTGATCGGCGGCAGGGTCTGTACGGGACGTAAAACGATCGTCGCGGGGTAGCTGCTCCCCGAGAGCGGAATGGTCGAGATGTTCACCGTCCGCGTCTCACCCGGTGCGAGGCGGAATCGCACGAGCTGCGACTCCGCTTTCGGTTGGAGGAGCGGCTTTCGCTGATACTCGCCGTCGACGAAGAACAGGGCTCCAGAGTAGCCCGCGCTCGCCTCGAACACGACTTCGACGTTCGCCGCCGCTTGGGTGGGGTTCGTGAGGGTCGCCGACACCTTGTAGATGACGCCGAAGTTGCCGTCGAGGGGACGTCCGCCGTCCTGACGCGCAATCGGCTTTTGCCCCACGCGCACGAACCGGAACGGGCCTCCGACCTGGTAGATCACCTCTTCGGTTCGGAACGGTTTTGGGAAGACCAGGACGGACGGAGGGTCCACGGGGAGCGGCTTGTCCAGTGCCGGAGTGCCGACCTCGCGCCACGGGGTTGGGCTCGCCTCGGCGGCAGCCCAGTCGCCCACGAGCGGGAATGGGCGCACGGCATCGGCAGTGACCACCAAGGACGCCGGGCCACCGGGGAGCAGACGAAGGGTGCAGAGGCCGCTGGCCGTCTGCTTCGGTGCCAGTCGGCGCAGGCTCAACGGCATGCGCGAGCGCGGCGGAATCGTCACGATCTCGCCCGAACCCGTGACCCAAGCTCGGAAGAACGGGTCCGCCGCCAAGACCCCGGCGCGGACGGGATTCGGATCGGGAGGGCTGTCTCCCGGAATCACCAACACCCGCGCCGGCAGGTCGGATGGGTTGTTGACGTCCGCGGTGAAGAACAGCGGCTCGCTGGACTCGTTGACGTGGTGGTACAGCATGCGCGCGGGCTTGGCCAGCGCGAGGGTCGTTCGGAACAGCACGCTCGGACCTTTGAGGCTCTCCGGATCGTTGCAGTACCAGAGCTCCTCCTCTCGAGTTTGAGCCAACGCTTCGTTACGAATGCTGACCTCAACCGTGCCCTCGACCGGGAGCGCACCCGGCGCGGTCACTTGGACGGGCACGCTCACCTTGCGCGTCGTGCCCGCGTCTACCGAGACGTCTTGGGGCGCCTTTAGCACGATCTTGCGCCCAGGAGCGGCGACGAGCTGCTGCCGGATCGCTCCCTCAATGGCACCCGTTACCGTCTCCGCCGAGGCGGGGGCTCCGGACACCGACAAAGTGACGGATTGGGGAAGCGACGCGGCGTACGGCACGACCTGGAGGCGGAGCGTGACCATGCCGGTCTTGCCCGTCACCGTGATCGTAGCGTCAGCCGCGGCACGGCCGGTCAGGAGTAGGCTCCCGTCTTTGCGCTCTAAGATGACCGCCTCAGCCGGCTCTACCTTCAGCTCGGCGTCCGCCGCCTCGCTTCCCACCAGACCGACGGCGGCCTTGCCACCCACGGGAACCACGGCTTCGGCCGAAGCAAGGCGCAGCGGCGGAAGGTTCAGCGCACCTTGGATGTTGGCGATCCACGTAGCCGCCAAGCTGCTCGCGCGTGACCTCTGTGCCGTCGCCTCGGCGGGTCCGATATCCAGGATCACGGCCTTGCCGGCGATGATCTCGCGACCTCGACCGCTTCCTCGAACACGGAAGGAGGTGCCGCTTGGCACTTTCCGGAGGCGCTCGGCGACGGCGCGCACGCGCCGGTCAGGGCCGTTGCCGGCGATGGTCGCCCGGAGCGTCAGCACCGGGACCTCGTTGACGACGAGCGTCGGGCCTTCGGTGCGAATCGTTTGGGCGGCTGAGGTCGCGGCCAAGGCGGCAACCAGCGAGAGGAGACAAAGTCGGGCTTTCATCAGGCAAGCGGACCAGTCGCCTAAGGTACCAGCCCTTCGGGAACGCAAATCCGTGCGTGCCCCGGGTTCTTACGTCAATCCAGCCCCGTTTGGACCGTGTGGCCAAGCTGGCCACACGGTCACCTGAGCTAACGAGCCGCGGTGACGGTCACCACGGAGCGCATCGGCAATGCGACTTCGAGCCGCCCCTGTCGGTTTACGGTCGCTACCGAGCGGCGGCCTTGGCCCTCGGCATCGCTGCGAATCACAACGACTCTCGCGTTCCGTGGAAGACCGCTGAGCAAAGCCTTGCCCGGTCCTTCGGGGTTGATGAGGAGCGCCGCGAAGCCATTTCGCTTGCCGACGGTGGCGATCGCCTGAAGCTCGGGACGGGAGGTCTTCGCCAGCGCGACTCGCGATCCTGGGGTGAAAACCCCTTCCATCTGCTTCATCACGGTAAAGATCGGGTACGGCTTGGACCCGTTCTTGTCAACCAGTGGATAGTTGTCCTGGTAGGTCCAGTAATCCATCAACGAAGACTCGGTCAGGCGGATCGTTCGCTCGTACGCCATGGCGTTTCGCAGAGCGTTCTCCCACGTGCGCCAGGGATCCTTGGCCTGCCACAGTTGGGCGTCGTGGCCAGCCTCGAGGCACCAAACCGCCTTCCGGTGCTTGCGGCCGAGCTCGGCGATTCCGCGGTACGAGCTCTCAGACGCACTCAACGCGTCCCAGCTGTGGAAGGCGATCGGCCCGAGGTACGGCGCGAGAGAGCCGTCCTCCAGCAGCGGCTTCGCGTAGCCGACGAAGTTCGATCCGTTCGCGGTGTCGCCGACGAGGATCTTTGTCTTGAGACCGAGGGCGGCGAATCGCGGCCCCGCTTGGCGAATGAACTCGGCCATCTGGGCCGACGTGAACTTGAAGTTGACGCCGTAGTCCGGCTCGTTGAACGAGAAGTAGTCGACGTGGGCGCCGTACTTGTCGCGCGCGGTGACGAGGTACTGGGCCACCGCCTCGATGCAGTCCTTGTAACGTTCCGGCGCCAGGGTGCGGCCCATCTGCTCCGGCCGACCGGGCAGCATCCACTGAGGTGCCTCCCACACCGAAGCCACGAGCGGGAGCTTGCGGCGCGCGAGGATCTGGAGCGCCTTGAGTGAGGCGTTCGCCTGTGCCGCGTCGCGATACACCCCGGGCTCGGGATTCCAGGCGTTTAGCGGGAGTCCAATGCGAGCGTGAACGACGTTGAGGTTCTTCAGGACGTACTCGCCGACCGCATCCATCGGCTCCGTCGCCCCGTACCGCGGCTGGCAGAAGTTGCCCCCGAACCCCATCATCGTCTGGCGCGTGTCCTTGAGGTTGAAGGCGACCGGAACGGTGCCGATTGGGCTCTGGGAAGTCGCGAAGGCGACGAGTTGCTCGAGCGTTCGCGACTTGCCGTAGTTCGTGATCTTGGCGTCGGCAATGTCGATCGTCTGCGGGCCGAACGCGAGCCGGAGCGAGGCCATCGCTTCCCCCGGCCGGTAGCTCTGAGCCGACCGAAAGGCGACGAAGGCCCGCCGCCACTGACGTCCGACGCCGATTCCGCGAGTCACAGACTTCGTCCACGGATCGGTCGCCTTCTCGAAGAGGAACTCCACCTGGCCCGGCCGCTGCCCATCGGCCGCGATCCCCCTGAGATAGAAGCTCGCGAGCATCGTGTCGCCCTCTGCGATCGGTTGCGAGTTGAGCAGCGCGAGCTGGGTGACGTTCGTTTCGTTCGAGCGATCGCGAATGACGACGCGTCGGGCACGGCTGAACGGCTGGCCGGCGACGTCGACGATGGTCGCTTCGGCACGGGTGCGCTCCAGTCCAGCTACGGGAGTCGTCAGGTGGGCGTCGGGAGCGAGAACCGGTTTGGCGACGGATTCCTGTCCAGGGACGAGGCACAGCAAAAGGGCTAGGGTTACGGCAGACATCGGCGTTCCTTGTCCGCACGTTACCCCTGTCGTGCCTTTGTATTGTGCCTTCGACGCCCGGTGGCTGTTTCCTGGCTACGCGGCTCTCTGACGATTAAAGCCGGGCGGTCCCACCCTTGGGACCGCCCGGCTTCGCTTTGCCTTGTTCGCTTACTCTTTGACTCGGACGAGGCCGGCGTCGATGTACTGGCCGCCGTTGCTTTGGCGGACGTAGATCGCGATCGTGTTGCGGCCAGGCTTGAGCGTCGCTCGCGCCGCCGGCGAGAGAGGCACCGTCTCGTAAGTGGCGGTGTAGCCGGGCAGCCGGGCCGCCAGGACTCCGTTCACGTAGACGTCGGCGTCCTCGTCGTGGTGGATGTAGAGCTGCAGGTCGTCCAGCTTGCCGGTCGGCAGGTCGAACTCGCGGCGAACCCAGATCTCGCGACCGTTCCACTCGGTGCCGATGAACGCGCTGGGCGTTCCGGCCGTTCCGAAGCCGCCTTTGCCGCGGCGCCAGCCGCTGGCGCCGAACGTCGGCTGGAACCAACCCTCGGCCGGACGCTCCGTGGTGTAGCTCCACTCGGCGGCGGCGGTGCGAGCCGTGGGCACGATCTCCGTGATCTGCACGGGGGGCGGAATGGCCGCCCAACCGCCGGCTCGGTTTCGGTCGCGACTGGCGTACTTTCGCCAGACGGCCGCGTCGTCCATCATCTTGATGAAGACGCCGCCGACGACGGAGCGAGCCTGGAACCCTTCCTGGCGCGCGGAGGCCGTGCTGTACCAGTCGGTCATCGGAACGCGGCTGGGAGAAGCGTCGAGGAACTTGGTGATCGGCGCGACCAACGCGTCGAAATCGTTCCGATTCCCCGTGAGCGTCGCCGTCCAGACGATCCAGTCGAGCTTGGTGTAGTCCCGCCGGCTGTCCAGCGGGAGCCCGTAGGCATTCTGTCGGCCTCGGTAGTAGTCCACCTCGGTACGCAGCACCGAAGCAGGGAACAGGTTGAAGCCGAGCAGCCGGTCCCAGACGAGGTTGTACTTCTGGCTCCACGTGCCGGGCTTGTCGAAGGCGAGCTTGTAGTGGTCGCCGTCGCGCGCCTCCCGGACCCACCGGTCCGCGAACGACCGCGCGAGCGCGCGGTACTTGGCCGACTCCGCCTTGAGCCCTCGAAGGTCTGCGAGGTAGGCGTACGCTCCGAGCGCCTCGATCGCCTTGGCGGAGAGGTTCACGTTGTGCGCGAGGTGCCCCGCGAAGTCGTCCGTGGAGAGCTGGCTCTCGGGGTCGAAACCCTTGTCCGCGAGGTACTGCGCCCACTTGCTGAGCTGCGGCCAGTAGCGCGCGGAGAAGTCGGCATTGCCCTCGTACTTCGCGAGCGCCGCGAGCATGATGAGCATGTTGCCCGACTCCTCGACCGGCATCTGGTTCTCCTCCGTCAGCTCGCCTCCGCCATAGACCTGGCCGTTCGCAAGCGGATAGGTGCCCAAGTCGTGGGGAGCGAAGGGAAACTTCCAGCGGGAGGAGGCCGCGTAGTCGAGGATCGGCACAAGAGAGGCCTTCATCAGCGTCGGGCTGAAGACGAGCAGCGCCGGCGCCGCCGGGTACAGCACGTCGACGGTGCCGATGCAGCCGTTGCTGAAGTTCTCCTTGCTGAACATCAGGGGCTGGCCCTTCGCGTCGGCCACGACCTTCTGGGCGGCGAATGACTGACGGTAGGCGAGGGAGCCGATGTAGGCGTAGTCCGAGCCGCCGAGACGGTGCAGATCGCCCAAAAGCTCGCGGTCGAAGGCGTCGCAGCGGGCGCGAACCTTGTTGTAGTCGCGCTCAGCGGCCCGCAGCATGCCCATCGCGTCCATCCCCTTACGTCGCCAGTAGGGGCGCAGCTTGCGGCGGAAGTAGGTGATGGAGTACTCGTCGTCGTAGGCCAGGATCGCGTGACCGCTCGCGGTGGCGCGGTGCGACACGCCGAGGTCGAGCGCCACGGCGGCGACGGGATGGTTGTCGTTTGCCGCGCGCGGCATGCGGGTATCGCGCGCCGCCGGTAGCTTTCCGTCGGCGGTGAACGCGCCGATCATGGAATCGCGCGGACCGATGGCCGACGCGGTCTTCTGGCTTGGGGCCGCCAGGTAGAGGTGCCCCCACTCGATGCGCAGGTTGTCGCCGCTTCGGCCGAGGACTCGCTGATCCTGCGCGGAGATTCGGAGGACGTCGAGACCCCCCGAGCGGCGCGAGTCCCAGTTCACCGCATCGCCGGCTTGGTTAACCGCGAGCTCGGCGCCCGCGTCGAAGTAGACGGACGATTGGTGCGGACGCCCGTCGACGGAGTCGACCGCCCACGTGACGTAGGTGGCGGGGCGGCTGAGCAGGTCCAGATCGTCCGGCAGGGTCGGCGTGGTGAACGTCATCATCACCAGCACGCCCGCACCCTCGAACGTGTAGACCGTTCGCGTCGGGAGGACCTGGACGCTCTTCTGCGTCATCGAGGGCACCGAGGTTCGGCGGGCTCCCATGAGCGAGAACGTCTTGCCGTCGACGCGGATGAGACTCGTCAGGGTCTGCGGCGTGCCGGTCCAGTGCCGGGTCGGACCCTCGTTCAGGCGGTCGTTGAACGACCAAAGGCTGAAGTACGGATCGTGGGTAACGAGGGGTACGGCCGGCGGCCGATTCGACTGCGCGGCGGCGAAGGCCGCCACGAGCGCCACGGTGGCCGTCGCGGTGCTGCGAAGAGTGCGGGAGCGAGACATAGGCGTTCAGAGGAGACGGCAGGACAGAGGCGGAAACGTTCGTTTCCGCCTCGGGCGAAGGTGCGACGCTGCACCGGTTTCCGGATTACGACTTCGGCAGGGCGCGAAGCTCGAGCTTGCGGAACTCGACTTCCGAGCCCTCGGCCTGCACGGCGATCTGCCCCTCGCGGGCGGTCGCTTTGGTGCCTTGGTTCACCAGGACGCCGTTCACCCATACGGTGACGGTATCGCCCTTGCACTCGATCTCCATCGTGTTCCACTCGCCGAGCGGCTTCTCGGAGTCGTCGGTGAGGTTGGCGATGCGTCGGTTCTTGTCGCCGTCGACGCCCCACTTCTCTCGGGGACCGCGGCGGGCTTCCATGTCGGGAACCTCGATGTCCTCGCCGATGCACCAGAAGTCGCCCGCGTTCTTGTGCATCATCTGCACCTCGATCGACTGGGGGAACATGCCGTACAGGCGGCGCGGCTTGGAGGCGTGCACCAGCACGCCGCAGTTGCCGGGCTTGCCCGCGAAGCGGTACTCGGCGGTCAGGCGGTAGTCGCGGTACGACTTGTCCGTGATGAGATGCCCGCCTGGCGTGCCGAGGCTGACGAGCAGGCCGTTCCGGACGAGGAACGGCTTCGTGCCGTGCGGGTCCTTGTCCAGCGCGGGGACGTCCATGTGCCATCCGGCGAGATCTCGGCCGTTGAAGAGCGAGACCGGCTTGTCATCCCGGCGAGCGGCGCTCATTCCGAGCGCGCCCGTCGCGAGGGCGATAGCGGTGAGGGCAAGAAGCGTGCGTGCCACAGGGGGAGTGTAGCGCGGGTCTGGCGAGATATATTGCACGCGTGTCCACGATCTCGGGAGAGCGCAGCCATCTGAAGCCGCGGTCGATGACCGCGACGATGCTCGCGCTCACCGTTTTCTGCTGCGTTAGCGGCGGTCCCTACGGCCTCGAGCCCGTCATTAGCGCGGGCGGTGCCGGGCTCGGCTTGCTGCTGATCCTGATCACGCCGGTCGTGTGGGCGCTGCCCGATGCGCTCACGACCGCCGAGCTCGCCTCGGCGATTCCCGAGGAAGGCGGCTACGTCATTTGGGTGCGCAGAGCCATGGGCCCTTTCTGGGGGTTTCTGTGTGCCTGGTGGACTTGGCTGTACACCCTCGTGGACGCTGCGATCTACCCGGTCCTCTTCACCAGCTACCTTTCCCAACTCCTCAAGACCGCCTTTGGGACGACCGTGCTCGAGACGAACATCTGGGCGAAGTGGTCGGTGGCGGTCGTCATCGTCGCCGCCTTTACGTATCTCAACATCCGGGGCACGCGATTAGTCGGGAAGACAAGCTCGGCCTTTGCCCTGATCATCATCGCCCCTTTCGCCCTTCTGGCGATCATCGGCTTGGCGCGGCTGATCGCGGACCCGCGTCCGGTCATCACGACCCTGGTGCCGTCGGACAAGTCGGTACCCGCCGCGCTCTCGGCGGGGCTCTCCACGGTCATGTGGAACTACCTCGGGTGGGACGCGCTCTCGACGATCGCGGAAGAGGTGGACGAGCCGCAGCGCGCCTATCCGCGCGCGCTCCTGCTGGGGGTGCCGCTCGTCATGCTCGTCTACTTGCTCCCGACGATCGCAGGGCTCGCGTACTTTCCCGACACCGCCAAGTGGGAGGAGGGGGCTTGGCCGGAGATCGCCCGCGCGGTGGGCGGCAACTGGCTTGGTTTGGTGATCAACGTGGTCGGCCTGGTCTCGCCCGTCGCGCTCTTCACGGCATCCGTTCTCGGTGCCTCCCGGATTCCGTTCGTCTTGGCGGAGGCACGCTTCCTTCCCAAGGGACTGATGGCCGTCCACCCCCGGTTCGGTACCCCCTGGAAGGCAATCCTCGTCTGCGGCGTGGTTTACGCCGTGCTTGCATTCCAGACGTTTAGCGAGCTGGTTTCTCTGAACGTGATCATGTACTCCGCCGCGCTGATGCTCGAGATCGGATCCCTGCTGTTGCTGCGGAAGAAGGAGCCCAACCTTCCCCGGCCGTTCCGCATCCGCGGAGGCTGGCCGATTCTTTGGCTCCTCCTGTTGATGCCGTTCGTGTTGATCGTCCTCCTGGTGACGACGGACATCATGGACGAAGGCTGGAGAAAGCAAATCCCCACCGGGATCGCCCTCGTAAGCGGACCCATCATCTACGGTTTGGTAACGGCTTGGCGTGGACGACAAGCCGCGCGGAACTGATTTGACTCTGCGGTCGCGTCAGCCTACGGGGACTGAGTCTCGCACGATGGTTTCGCCGCGAGTGCTTTCGACGGAGCGCGGTGCTGGTGGGGTGTCGACGATGCCTGCTGAACTCCTGGAGGAGCCGCCAGATCCCCCAGCGGCACTCCCACGTCGTCCAATTGCGTTCCTCGAATACCGGCAGGTGCGCTACTTGCGAACCTGAGGGAATGACGAGATGCGCAACCGCGCGGCCCCCATGGGGACCAGAGTGATTGACTCCACCGGTGTGTCAACCGACACCGGGCTCTTTGGCAGGATTCCCGCCAGGCCGAACTCGTCGATCGTCCACATCGGGATGCGGCGTCCGGTGGTGATCAGCTCAAGCGGGGCCGTGCCGAGGGTGAACGGGGTGTCGTTCGCGGGCCACGGCTTGCGCACCACCTTGAACGTCGGCTTCTGCACGAGCCCGTAGTTCCAGGCGCTCTTCGGAAGGATTTCGTACGTCGGCCACTTCGACTGATCGACGCCGGGCTGCCACCCCGAATCGCCCATCGCCGTCTTCGTGCCGTCAACCTGGCGGAACTGCTCTTCGATCTTGAGGCTGAAGGTGAGGGGGCCGAAGTCGACGCTGACGCTGTCCTTCATCTGGTCCCACACGCGCGTCTTCGGTCGCATCGGCAACTTGATCGTGACCGCGTCGCCCGACTTCCATGTGCGCTGAAGGCGCACGTACTTGCCCGGCTCTCCCTTCATGGTCTCGCCGCCTACACTCACCGTCGCTCCCTTCGCCCATTGCGGGATGAGCAGATAGAGCGGAAATTCCGTCGGCGTCGCCGTTTGCACGCTCATCCGCACCTCGTCCTCGAATGGGTACTTCGTAGCGGACGCGATCGTCACCTCGGAGCCGTTCGCGACCTTCGCCGTCACCTTTCCCTCGGTATACAGCAACGCTGCGAGGCCGTTGTCTTGTGTCGCCATCCAGGTCCCCTCGAGGAAGTTCACCCACCCGCTGGTGTGGTTGTGTTGGCAGCACCGACTGCTAAACGGGTTCATCAGCATGAACGGTCCCTCGTTGGCGATTCCCGGCGCGTGGTTTGCGGCGTCGCTAATCACCTGATTCGGCGCGGTGAGGTACCGCAGTGCGCGGTAATCGGCGGTAAAAGCAGCCGGCAACGAGTTGAACGCCACGTCCTCCGTGTTCGCCGCCCACTTCGGATCGGCAGTGATCGCCATCAGCATGTCGTTCGAGAGGATCTGCTCGACGAAGCTGCAAGTCTCGGCCGCCTGGTGCGGATCGTCGTGCCCTGGGCGCGCGTTCTCGTCCGCGCCGAACATGCCGCCCGGCACTTGGCCGTACTTCTCCCGAATGAAGTCGAAGGCGCGGTACGACGCCTCGAGGTCGCTCGCCTTCCCGCTCTGCTGGAAGAAGGTAGCCGGTTCGCGGAAGCACTCCGCGATGTTCACCACGTGGAAATTGGGAAGCCGCCCGCTCTGCCGCCAGTTCGCCGTGTTGCGATCGATCTTCTTGGCCAGGTCCAGCAGGAACGCGTCGCCGGTCCGGTTGTACAGCCAGTACACGCTGGCGAGGTTATCGCCGCCGCGGCTGTTCTCCCAGTAATCCTTTAGGAACCGCTCGTCCGGAATCTGGCTCTGCCACTGGAAGTAGCGCGTCATGAACGGCAGCACGCGGGCGTCGCCGCTGTACTCGTGCCACGACTGCAGCACCTGCAGCATCAGCATCTGCGCCCAGAGATCGCGGAACCCCTTGCCGTGGTTGTGGATCGGCCCGAAGTCGCCGTCCGGCCGCTGGCTCTTCAGCGTCCCCTCGACCCACACCTTCGTCTCCTCGAGCATCTTCGGATCCTTGAGCACGTAGGCGATGCGGGCGTAGCCGCGCAGCCAATACGGAACCTCTTCCCAACCGTACTTACCCTTGCCATCCGGCTTCAGCCAGGCATTGTCTTCCTTCGTGAGCCAGACCGAGATCTCGCCGAGGTGCCCGGTCAGGCCGTCGCGCTGGAGTTCCATTGCCTTGCGAAGCCATCCGCCCGGAGCGAACGCCGTGATGGGCAGCTTCACGAGCGGGGTTGGCTGCAAAGGGCGTCGGTTGGGCGCGTAGAACGAGTTCGCTCCCACCACCGGCGGACGATCGACAATGTTGGGAGAGGCCATGGCGAGCGCGGCAAGAACGTACAGCACCGTTCGCCGAGTCTATCACGACCTGCTAAGACACCCCAGCCTCAATCGCAGCTTGAAATCGACCTCCTGGGTGAGACGCCGTTCGCAAGGGACATCCGCAAATATTTGTAGAATGGCAACGTGGCGAAGGCAGACTGGGACGTACCGCGCACCGAAGCAGGGCTTCAGGAAGTCCTCGATCGGATTGAGCAGTGCCGGCGAGATAGCGACGACCGCGAACTCGGCAATGGCTTGCTCGCGCTGAGTTATCTCGTCAAGTGGGTTCGCTCTGACACGGCTGAGGCGCCGTTCGCACGATCTTATGAGTTGGCGATCGAGGCATTGGACGCGTTCCGGCGTTGCGGCGACGTCGCGGGACAGGCGAGGGCGCTCGTTGGCGCGAGTCCGTTCGTGGAGAGGGCAGCCGGGGAGCAGATGCTCTCGGAGGCCGAACGGCTCGTGGGGGAAGCCGCCGATGAGAACTGCGTCGCGATGGTGATGGCGGCCCGGGCGCGAAATCTCGCGATGACCGATCACGATCAATCGGCGGCCCTTCACCGCCGTGCCCTCGAGATCTATCGACGGACGGAAAATCGGCGGGGGCAGGCCGGATGCCTGTTCAGTCTCGCGATCACCGGTGGGTTCCTCGAAGAGAAGCGAGACGCCGCGATTGAGGCCGCCAAGCTGTACCGGGCGATCGGAGACCACGGCGAAGCCGCCCGCGCGATGACCTTGGCCCTGATGCAGGCCGAAGAGTTGGAACCGCTGGCGCGCCTCGAGCCGCTCGCCAAAGAGGGGCTGGACGATGCCCTTGCCGCCGGAGATCGCGGCCAGGAAGGGCACTTCTACACGAAGCTCTCCCTCATCGCCACCGCGAGAGGCGACGCCGAACAGGCGGCCAAGTACGGCGACTGGGCGAAGAGCCTCGAAGAGTCCGACGGCCGAACGCCGCTCGAGAGATGGCGAGACGAAGTGGCGATGACGAAGGAGATGATCTCGATGGCGAGGACGCAGGGAGACCAGGATGCCGTCAAGGCGTTCTCGGAGGAGCTGAAGCGGCTCAAGGGCACGAGGCCGAATTGATTTAGATGAGGATCGATGACGCGAACGAGGGGGCGAGATCGATCTGCCTCCAAAACCATCGATGCTCATTAACGGCTCTCGAAGCTCCGCAGAGGGCATGATTCCCGTCTCCGACGCCAGCCGGGACTCGGTGGCTGGACGTTTGAGCGAAGCCATCGCGGAGCGCCTCCTCTTCGATCGCGATCTGCGTAGCCGGTTCGATGCGTCGAGTCGGCTCCTTGCGGCGACTCACGTACCCGCTTCAGCTGAAGTGGTGACCGTGGGCGTGTTACTCGCGCGCGTCTCCGACGTCGGCGAGTGGTTGACGGAAAGTGCCGCTGCAACCGCTCCACACGACGTATCGCGATCCGCACTCCAGTTGCCCGGTTTGCTCATCACGGTATCCGAGCTCGCCCCCAGGAAGTACCACTACTTCGTCTACCGAAGGGCACCCGGGCTCGAGAGGTTTCGGGACTGGAGCTCGGCCGCCTTGATGGCGCTGAACAAGGTTGCTTCGCCGATCGCTGCGGCGCTGCGCCCTTTCGGCGCGCCGCAGCAGGTCGAGTGGCTAACGTCGCCCAACGACCTTATTGACGACTACACGGGCGCGCCAGACGCCGCGGGCTACGTCGGTGGATTCGTCTCGAAAGCACTGGGTCAGCCTTGCAAGATCGTTCGCCTGCCGTCGGACGAGTGCCTCGGCCTTTCCCCGGGCCTCTCCACGGCTCGTGTCCTCGCGACCGTCGAACGGGCCACGGTCAAGGCCGGCGAAGTCATTCGCCTACTCAACGGAGAGGCTGAATCTTCCCCGAGCGACTTGACCCGTTACGCTCCCGCCGCGGAGCGTTGGTTCGATAATCCGTTTGTACAACTTCGGTGGCTATGCGTTGCAACCCGCGCAGATTGAGGTTCCGTTGCCGAAACCCTCATGCAGGAGAGGGCAGTCGAGCTCGTTGCTCGTCTTTAGTGATTGACGCGATGAAGGTCAAGGGAGTAGCGATCGCGATGGGGTGGGTGCTCTGCCTTGGGCTCTTCTGCTACTTGCTGGGGACGCTGGTGTACGTTGCCACCGACCAAGAGAAGGAATCCCAGGCGGCAGACTCCATTGGGAAGCCGATCACCCAGTTGATCTCGAAGTGGAGCCAGCCTCACTCGGTTAGGTCCGGTGCCGACCTACCCGCGTGGGGTCTAGAAGCCCAATGTGCCAAGGGCTACTCCTTCTTCGGGAACCGTCACAGCTTTTACGTTTGCGTGGACCGCGAAGACCGAGTGATCGGCTTTCGCAAGGTGCCGTCCCCACCGTGATCGGTCATGGGCAAGGGGTTCAGACCTGAACTGCCATCGCAGCTAGGCTTCTGGAAGTGGCTCGCTGGAAGATACAGATGCTACGTCCCAAGACAGTCGGGCAAACTAAGATCGTGATGAGCAAGTCCCCGACGAGCTTCCTCGACTACGAGCAGGCGATCTCCCTGGCGAGCGCTCGCAAGTGCGAGGCTCTCCTAAAAGAGGAGAGGCCCGGACTCATCCAGCCGGACGAGTGGACCTACCTCATGGCGCGCTGCCGGCTCCGGATCTCGCAGCGCTATCTCGAGCGGCTGGCGAGATCGCCGAGGGACTCCTCCATCCACGTCACCGCGCGCGGCCTCATGCGCGACACCATCTAGGGCCTGCCCGCCGCCGAAGGAGACCGCATGCCCGACCGACCCACTCCTCGCCACCGAACCCGGACCGGATGCCTCGAGCTGCTCGCGGCCGGCCCGGCGCCCGACGCGCACCCCGACACCTGGCTGTACGAGCAGGCGATCTACCACATGCGCATCGCCATCTTCGACCTGAGGGAACTCGCGAACAACGCTCCCGAGCCGGCGATCCAGGCTCGTGCGGCCCGGTTCAGTTCGTTCCTCCACGGGAGGCACGAGTGGGTCGCTCCCGACGAGATCAAGGTCACCCTCGGCTCGGTGATCGAGTCGATCAACTGAGGAGGAAAGCGTAGCTGCGGGACCAGATGCACCAAGCCGCGTTCGGATATCGCTTAACTTACGGGCAGCCGTGAAGTTGACCCGGGCTTCATTCGCCGTGCCGCGGAACGAATACGCCCACGCGCTTCTAAGCGCCAGTGTGAGTAAGAATGCGCCGCGCGACGCCATGCCTAAGGCCCAGAGTCTCTCACGAACTCACGATACGATCGCTTTATCACCATCGAACGGCACGAAGCCCTAAAGCTAATTCAGATCATTGACGGGCTAGGAAAGCATCCTTGCCGGTCGCTTCACGGCCGCGTGCCTACGGCGCGGACGAGAGCGGGCGGAGGATCTCCGTGCCGCCCCCACTGTCGCTCAACACCCAACTGCCGTCGTTCCGATAGGTGGCGCTCATGGAGCGCTCGACGCCAAGCTTTCCCCTCATTGGTGCAGGTGGCCTGGACACGACGCGCAACGTTCTCAAGAAGAGCGTGCCGGAAGAGTAGCGGTAAGTGCCCTCGGCCCTCCCCTTGAATGACCATCGCCTAAACTCGATCTCGAAGCGGTCCGGCGGCCGAAAGTGATAGATCTGCGGCTCGCCCGCAACGATAGTCTTGAAGCTCCCGACAGGTCCGGTGGCAGGAGCTGCACCCGGCTTCGAGTCGCAGCCTGTCGAAACGACGACCGCGAGTAGCAGCAGTTGAAGAGCGTACAACCGAGGCCCCGAAGCCGCTCGTGCGGACCATGACTTCGGCTTCATTCGCTGCTCACTCCACTCATGATCTGAGCGCGTTACGATTTACTCTTCCACCGGGTTTCAATAGGCGAGCTGCCTGCCGATCCCAAATCGTCCAAATCCACAAGACTGTGGAGCGTGGCGGCGCCGTACTGTCTCAGGTGGCTAACGCGGTGAGAGGCGGTGGGTTCGAGCTGCTAGAGCCGGCGAAGCGAGAGCTTTCACCAAGTATGGGTGCCGCCGGTGTGATCTCGTAAGAGCCGTGAGGCGGAGAGCCGAAGGAAACGAAACCGATGCCTATCTCGACCATCCTCGCCTGCGCTTCGCTCCTGGTTTCGCAAGGGGTAGAGCCGAGCCCCTTAAAGACCTTCACCCGACTCGAGCGGGAGCTCGCTGCCGCATTTGCGAGGCATGACGTGCCGCGTCTTCGCGAGCTCACACTGCCGAGCTACGTCATCGTGACCTTCGTCGGAGAAATTCCCTTCTGGGCAGACCTGAAGCGTCAGAAGCCGCGCGGCGCGGCTTTCCGTCCTTATGAGGTTCGCGTGCAGGTGCTGCGGTTTGCCGTCACCAAGGCCCGAGCGCGGGTGATCTCTCGGGAGTGGGTAACCGATCGCCGGTCCAGGCTGGGCGGCTTCGACATTTGGAGCGGTTCGAGCGAGGGGGTAAATCATTGGGTCCGAACCGGAGGGCGCTGGAGGCTGAGCAAAACGGTGGTTCGCAAGCCGCTCGTGCTCACGAAGGTCGTCTCGCGAAAGCGTTCGGATGCACGCCCGACTGTGATTTTCGGCGCTCGCTTCACTGCCAGGGCACCGTAAGGGAGATCACTCGACATCGGCACGCCAGTACCGACACTTTCGCGCCTCAGCCACGATCAGATTCTACGGCGAAAGGGTGTTGTGTCTACCTGTTCTGCCGCGGATCTGCACCGTTAAGCAGCCGAAGCCGACCGTGCGCGCGGCCGGTCGAAACGGATCGACGGGAACGGTGATCGTCGGCAAGCTTGGGCACGATCTGGTCGCCTCCGAATGACAGGCGTGACTCATCGGGCATGTAGAGGCGAGGCAAGTGCCTGCGAATTGGATGGGATGAGTCGTCGCGACTTCAAGGTCGTGGGAGTCAAGTCCGCAGGCGGCTGCTCTCAGGCGAGTGGAATCCCAGTTCAAGAGTCAATGGGCTTCCCAAGTCGGGCATTAACTGCTCGTGCGGCCTCAAGCCGCTGAAGGTGCCACCGCGGTGGTCACCAGCCACTCTAGAAAGTGGAGCCTCCGACGAGAATCGAACCCGTGACCTCTTCTTTACCAAAGAAGTGCTCTGCCGCTGAGCTACGGAGGCGTGACGAGGAGGGATTATACCCGCGCGGTTGCCTCGGCGCTAGCCGCAGGGGCAGAAAGTGTGAGGGGCGTCGAACTCCAACTACGGGGTCTGAGACGCGACGAGGCCTGTGGGTTCGGCGCTCGTGGAAAACGTCAGGGGAGGTGGTGGGCGGAGCAGGATTCGAACCTGCGTAGGCTCTCGCCGACAGATTTACAGTCTGTTCCCATTGGCCACTCGGGCATCCGCCCTCCCGACGAAGGAAGATGATACCCAAGCCATCTTCGCCGCGCTACCCCCTCGATCACGACGCACCTCCTCGAACGGCGAAAATGCCAGTAAAGAAGCGGGCAAGCCGAGCCGATGCAAGGAGTGGTGAGCTCCTCTCCGCGCCCAACGAATCTTCGGCTCTACCGCCAACTGATGCGGATTGCCCCCAAGTGGTCCTTCAGCAAAAAGGTGCTGGCCGTCGCGATCGTGGGCGCACACCTTCCTCTGATCGCGCTGCTGCCGTACGTGATCCTGAACCCTCAGCTTTCGCGCGTCGCCGTCGTCGGGCTCGCCTTCCTCGCCACCGCGGTCGCCACCTTCCTCATGGTGGTCGGCGTCCGCGCGTTGCTGTCGCCGATCATGATGACGGTCCGCTTCTTGGACCGGTACGAGAAGGACGGGGTGATCAGCGAACTGCCCGGAACGTTCGACGACGAGATCGGCCGATTGATGGCCGGTACGCGACGCGTGGTCGCCCGAGCCGACCAAGGTCTACGTGAACTCGCCGCCGCCGCCTCGACCGACTCGCTCACGGGAGTCTTCAATCGACGCGAAGGGCAGCGTCGCCTCGAGGAAGAGGTTCGCCACTCGCGCCAGCTCCGTGAGCCGCTCACGGTGCTCGTGCTCGACCTGGACGCCTTCAAGACGATCAACGACGACTACGGCCACGGTGTGGGCGACCGGTGCCTCACGCACCTGGCGACTCACGCGAAATCTCTCGTCGCCGGCGGGGGTTGGGTCGCTCGTTGGGGCGGCGACGAGTTCCTGATCGCCCTTCCGAAGAGCGATGCCGCCCGGGCGGCCGAGATCGCGAACGCTCTCCGTGAGCGGTTGATGGGGCAAACCATTCAGCCCCTCAAGAGGCCGTTCAGCGTGACCATCGGGCAAGCCACGCTGCAGTCGGGCCAAGACGCCGACGCGCTGTTCCGAATCGCCGACGCCGCGCTCATCGACGCGAAGCGCGCGGGCCGCTCCACCGACGCCACCAAGCAGATCGGCGCCCTCTGAAACGGACACCAAGCAGCGCGGCGGCGCGGGACGTACAATAACGGTATGCCCTCGACCCTCTTCGACAAGGTTTGGGACAGCCATGTCGTCGCCCCGCTGCCGGGCGGCGGCTCGCTGCTGTACATCGACCGCCACCTCGTGCACGAGGTCACCTCGCCGCAGGCCTTCGACGGCCTTCGCGAGGCCGGGCGAAAGGTGCGGCGCCCCGACCTTACGTTCGCGACGGTCGACCACAACGTCCCCACCGACGGCCGCCCCATCGACGAAAGCAGCCTGAGCGGCAAGCAGCTCTCCGCCCTCGCCCGCAACGCCCAGGAGTTCGGCGTTCCCCTCTTCGGCTACGGCGAGGAGAAGCAGGGCATCGTTCACGTCATCGGTCCGCAACTCGGCATCACGCTGCCCGGGCTCACCATCGTCTGTGGCGATAGCCATACCAGCACCCACGGCGCGTTCGGGGCTCTGGCGTTCGGCATCGGCACGACCGAGGTCGAGCACGTCCTCGCGACGCAGACGCTTCGCGCCAGCTCCAAGCCCAAGAGCCTCGGCATCCGAATCGACGGCACCATCGGGGAGGGCGTGAGCGCCAAGGACGTGATCCTCGCGATCATCCGAAAGCTCGGCGCCGGTGGCGGAACCGGGTACGTCGTCGAGTACTTCGGCCCGGCCATCGAGCGGCTCGACATGAGCGGCCGCATGACGGTCTGCAACATGTCCATCGAGATGGGCGCCCGCGCCGGCATGATCGCGCCGGACGACGTCACGCTGCAATACATCTCCGCCGAGGATCGCCCGTTCGCGCCTAAGGGCGAGGCGTTCGACCGGATGGCCGCCCACGCGCGCACGCTCCGCACGGACGACCCCTCCGCCTTCGACCGCCTCGAGTCGCTCGACGTCGACGCGCTCAAGCCGCAGGTCACCTGGGGCACCACCCCCGCGATGACCGTCGACATCGACCAGCCGATTCCGGATCCGCGCGACGTCGGCGAGCAGCGCGCCCTCACGTACATGGGCCTCAAGCCCGGGATGGCGATGCGCGACCTCACGGTCAACACCGTCTTCATCGGCTCCTGCACCAACTCCCGCATCGAGGATCTCCGCGAAGCCGCGCGCGTCGTCAAAGGCCGTCGCGTCGCCACTGGGGTCCGCGCCATGGTGGTGCCGGGCAGCGAGCAGGTTAAGCGGATCGCCGAGCAGGAAGGGCTGCGCGAAGTGTTCACCGAGGCCGGATTCGAGTGGCACCGCGCCGGCTGCTCCATGTGCCTCGGCATGAACGGCGACATTCTTCGCCCCACCGAGCGCAGCGCCTCCACCTCCAACCGACCGTACGAAGGGCGCCAGGGACCCGGCTCCCGCACCCACCTCGTGTCGCCGCTCACCGCGGCGGCCACTGCGATCGCCGGCCGGTTCGCCGATCCACGCGAGCTCCTCTAACTGCAGGCAGAGGGTGTCGTGCCCGTCAGGAACGACACCCTCGCTCTGCATTGCGCGCAGTAACATCGGATCATGCTCGCCCTCGCCTTCCTCGCGCTCGCCCCGACCAGCCTCGTGATTCGCGGCGGAACCGTCTACGACGGCACGGGCAAGGTCGGACGCGTCGCCGACATCCGGATCGTCGGCGACACCATCCGCGAGATCGGGCGGATCAAGCCTCGCCCGGGCGACCAGGTCATCGACGCGCGAGGCATGGCGGTGACCCCGGGATTCATCGACGCGCACAGCCACGCCGATGGCGGCATCTTCGACAACCCAACGGCGGAGACGCAAATCCGCCAAGGGATCACCACCGCGATCGTCGGCCAAGACGGAGGGTCATCGCTTCCGCTCTCCGATTTCCTCGCCCGGCTCAAGCGCGAGCCGGCCTCGCTGAACTTCGCGAGCTTCGTCGGCCACGGGACCGTCCGCAAGGCCGTCATGGGAGACGCGAACCGCAAGCCGACGGCCGCTGAACGCGCGAAGATGGTCGCGCTCGTCGATCGTGAGATGCGCGCAGGCGCGCTCGGCCTCTCCAGCGGCCTCGAGTACGTTCCCGGGCGGTATGCGGACACCGACGAGATGGTGGCCCTGGCCACGACCGCCGGCAAGCGGGGTGGCATGTACATCAGTCACCTCAGAAACGAGGACAACCAAGCGTTTGCCGCTATCCGAGAGTTGGTCGACATCGCGCGCCGGGCCAAGATTCCAGCCCAGATCAGCCACGTCAAACTCGGATCGGCCCGCGTTTGGCGCCGCGCCAAGCAGGTCACCGACCTGATCGACACCTCGACCCGCCGCGGCCCCAGCATCACTGCCGACGTCTACCCGTACGTGTACTGGCAATCCACCATCCGCGTGCTGATCCCGACGGAGCAGTTCGATGACCGCCAGCAGTGGACCCAAGGGCTCGCCGACGTCGGCGGTGCCGAGAGGGTGCTCCTCACCAGCTTCTCCCCCGATCCTAGTTGGGCGGGGAAGACCATCGCGGAGCTGTCCCAACAAACCGGAAAAGACCCCGTCTCTGTCATTCAAGAGATCGTTCGCCGCTGCTATCAGGACGGCAACCAAGGCTCGGAAAGCGTCGTCGTCACCGCGATGAACGAGGCCGACCTCACCGCCTTCGTTCGGCACCCGCGCACGATGTTCTGCAGCGATGGCGGCCTCAAGAGCTCGCACCCCCGGGGCGCGGGCAGCTTCCCCCGAATCCTCGGCGTCTACGTCCGAGAGCGACGCGCGCTGCCGCTTTCGGAGGCGATCCGGAAGATGACCTCGTTCCCCGCCGACCGATTCGGTCTCCGCGACCGCGGACGGCTGGTGAGAGGAAAGCGAGCAGACCTCGTGATCTTCGATCCCAAGACCGTGCTCGACACGGCGACCACAAAGGACGCGCAAGCCAAACCGGTCGGCATCAACACCGTCATCGTCAATGGCCAGCCCGTCCTACTGAACGGAGTCGTGACCGGCTCACGGCCGGGACGGCCCCTGAGGCGTGCAGGTTAAGGGGGACTTTCTGGGTTCTCCTGCGCCCGAAGTCGACTAGCGTAGCCAAAGCGGATGAGGAGCGAGCCGCTCTCGCCCCTCATCCCGCTTCGTTCGCTCGTTACAGCTTCCAGCCGTCGCGGTACTTCGGTCGGATGAGCTCGTCGAGCTCCGGACGTCCCTTGGCGCTAAGGCTGCGGGCGTCCCACTCGATGCGGTCGCCGTCGGCCCAGACGGCGAGGTTGCCGAGGAGCACGGTCTCGGTGAGCGGGCCGGCGTAGTTCGGGATCTGCGACTTCGGAGCCTTGCCGGTGCGGATGCCCTCCACGAACTCGGTGAAGTGGCCGGGCGACTTCTCGATGGCGATGTCGGGCATGGCCTGACCGCCGACGAGTTGGTTGTTGTTGCCGTACTCGCCCTTGCTGTAGATCGTGCCGCGCTCGCAGACGATCAGACAGCCGTTGCCGTCCAGCTCGGCGACTCCCGCCATCTCCGCCGGGGGCTTCTTGCCTCCGTCGTACCACGTGAGGTTCACCGGCGCGCGGTCGCCGCGGCGGGCGAACTCGTACGTCACGATCGACCAGACAGGGAAGCTGTCGCGGTTGTGCCCCGACGTCTTCGCCGAGACGGCGATCGGATCGCGAAGGTCGAGCGCCATGAACGGGAGGTTCATGCAGTGGCATCCGATGTCGCCGAGGGCGCCGGAGCCGAAGGCCCACCAGCCGCGCCATGCGAACGGGTGGTAACCCTCCGCGTAGGGCCGCTCGGGGGCCGGGCCGAGCCACAGGTCGAAGTCGACGCCTTTGGGCTTGGTGCCAGGCTGCGGACGATTCACGCCCTGGGGCCACCATCCGCCGGCTCGGTTCGTCCAGCAGTGGATCTCCTTCACCGCGCCGAAGTCACCGCGCCGAATCAGGGCGGCGGTCTTGCGGAGCTGGTCGCCTGCCGTGCCCTGGTTGCCCATCTGCGTGATCACTCGCTTGGCGCGGGCGATCTCCGTCAGCTTTCGCGCCTCGCCGATGGTGCGCGTCAGCGGCTTTTCGCAGTAGACGTGCTTGCCCAAATTCATCGCCATCGCGGCGGCCGGGGCGTGCGTGTGGTCGGGAGTGCTGACGACGACGGCGTCGATCTGACCGCGCATCGCCTCGAGCATCCTACGGAAATCGGCGAACGTCGCCGCATTCGGATGGTCGACGAGCGCCTTCGCGCGTCGCTCGGCGTCGATGTCGCATAGAGCGACGATGTCGCCGTGCTGCGCGGCCGAGTTGAGGTTCGCGCCGCCGCGTCCGCCCACGCCGATGATGGCGAAGCGGAGTCGATCGTTGGCCCTTCGCCCGCCTTGGGCGAAGGCGGATCCGGAAAGCATGAGACCGGCGCCTGCGGCGGCCGCTCCCTGGATAATTTCGCGCCTTGAAGGTTTGTTCACGATTCGGTGTTGGCTCCTTGCCAGGCGCAAGTATCGCTGAACGGAAGTCGACCCAGCAAGCGGTACCAGCATTCTTTTCAGCCAAGCCGTGTTATCTTTGAGCCAAGCGAACGGCTCAGGAGAAAGCACGATGACCTTGATGGCAACCTTGTTCCTAACGATCGGGATGCCAGCTCGGCTCTCGCTGCCCAGCGGCTTCTACACCCTTCGGGAAGTCGGCGAGGCACTCGCGCGGCAAGGCGTGCCCGTCCGCGTGGACGATCCCGCTCAGGGCGACCTGTACGCGCTGCGATTGGTCGATCTCGAGTGGCCCGCGGTGCAGAGGGCGCTCGTCGCCGATGGCCGACTCACGATCGTCGAGCGAGACGGCACATTCACCATCGCTCGGCAAGCGGACAACCGTCAATCGGAGGCGCAGGCGCTGACGCGTTACCTCGGCTTTATCCGGAATCGGGTGCACGCGGTGTACGGCACCGTGACGCAGCGGTGCCGGACGATGGCGCGGTCGACGGCGCAGGAGCGCGAGGCGCTCATCGCACGCGGCGGACCGGACAAGGAAGTCGAGGAGCTTTATCGGCAGGGAAACGGCGAGATTCCGTTCGCGATGATTTCCGTGCCCGCTGCGCTCTCCGACCCCCAAGCTCCCACTCCCTTCTCCAAGGTGCGCGTCTCCAACTGGCTCGAATCGCCCGGCTACTTCGTTCCGAGCGGATCGCTACGCGACTTCCGGTTGCCGGGCAACGACTTCGCGAAGATGTCGGACGAGGAGATCGTAGCCTCCGCGCGAGCCACTCCCTTCTGCGTGAAGCTCACGCTGGACCCGGTGAGCGGTGCGATGACGCAACGAATCGCCGGATATAGCAGTCGAGACGGACGTTGGACGATGTTCGCTTTCGGTCCCGAAGCCGTCGCCCCGACCCGGGTGAAGCTGCGGGTCCCCGCGAGCGCCCCTTGGGGCAAGCAGAGCCTGGCCGACCAAGCGGAACGAGGAGCTCGCAGCGAGGCCGTGCTGCGTGGTCTCACCGCCGCCGTCTCCCTGCCCGAACGAGATTCGAGGGCGTCCGAGGCCCTCCTTTGGTGCGCCGAGCGCACCGGAAGGAATCTCGTCGCCCACGTGGCGTCGTTCACAGACCTCCCCCTTCCGGCGCTCGGCCGCGCTTCGATGGCGGACGTGATCGCCCACGTCAATGCCGAGCGCATTGAGTGGGTTGAGATCGAAAAGGCGGCTCGCGAGCGCGGTGCCGTGGGAGAGGCCGTCAGTGGACCGCTTCCGTTCCGTCCGGAACATCGGCTCACGGTTACGGCAACCGATGGCGTCGTCGTGGTCCGAGACGAGAGCCGCTTCCTCGACGGGCTGGGCGTGAAGGAAAGCACCCCTTCGACCAAGCTGCTGAACGCGCACTGGAGCCGCAACGCACTCACGCTCGGGGATTGCGCCGCCGACTTTGCGCGGATGAAGCCGCGCACTTGGCCGAGCTCGATCTTCGTCTCCTCGGCGCTCGACTTCGCCAATCCGACGACCTTCTATCCCATTGCGGCGACGATCTCCAAGTCGCCCAAACTGCTCGCGAGCCTCGACCGACTGGCCGATGACAATTCTGTGCGGATTGCCGTCGGGTCGCTGGAGTCGGAAGCTTCCCGGGCGCTCGTGGCCGCGCTCCTCGAGTGTGGCAACCTCAGCGACGTCGTGACCTCAAGCTCGGCGGAGCCGATGGCGATGCCCGCGACGCTCGGCGGGGCCGGAGCCAGCGATCTGAGCATCGTCGCCCGGCGGGGCGCCGGGGCGTACAGCTTCACCGTGCTGAAAGGGGAGTACGCGATTTGGGGAACGTGGGTGCGAAACCTTCGCCCAGCTCGGCCGTGAGCGACGGGGGCTAACCTACAATACGGTCATGGTCACGCTTCTCGCGCTCTCGATGACGTTGGCGCAGTCCGCTTCCTCTACCCAACGCGACCCTAGCCGCATGCCGCGTGACGGCGAGCGGATCGAATGGCGCAGCACCAAGGGATGGGTCGCGCAAGACGGCGTGCTGGTGAATTCCGGCGACCGGCCGGAGCACCTATTCTCGACGGCCGAGTACGGCGATGCCCATGTCCACGCCGAGTTCAAGATCCCCAAGGGGTCGAACTCGGGCGTTTATCTCCAGGGCCGATACGAAATCCAGATCCTCGACTCCTCGGGCAAGAAGAAGGAAGAGCTGACCTTCGCCGACTGCGGTGGCGTGTATCAGCGCTGGAAGGACGAGAAGGGGTACGAGGGCACGCCACCCCGCGAGAACGCCTTCAAGGGGCCCGGCGAGTGGAACACGTACGACATCGTCTTCCGCGCCCCACGCTTTGACGCAGCCGGGAAGAAGACGGAGAACGCACGGTTTCTGGAAGTCCGGCTCAATGGCGTCGTCGTTCAGCGAGACGTCCCCGTCACCGGCCCGACGCGTGCGGGGTTCTTCGAGGACGAGGGCGCGACGGGGCCCGTGGTGCTGCAAGGCGACCACGGGCCCGTGGAGTACCGCAACGTGTGGGTCCGTCCGCGTCGATTCTGAGCCACGTCTGAGGCGACTCGCGCATTCCGATAGTGACGGGCGTTCAGAGGGCGTGGAGGCAGGGTCGACCCTGCCTCCACACGACCAGAGGTCGCATCTACGCGTGGGTCGGCTGCTCGGCTTCGACGAGACTCGCGATGTAGTTGATCTGCCCCTCGTGGTAGCCCATGTTCCACGAGTAATAGGAGTAGATGTCGGCGAGGGTGAAGTCGCCCGGGAACGGCATCTCGACGGTCGCGCTCAAGTCGCCCGATTCCGTGTTGCGGATCGCCTCGAACAGGTCCGCGCAACTCTCTCGCGTCATCCGCTCGAGTTCGTTGAGATCGGTGATCTTGGCCCGCTCGGATTTCCACTGCGCCATCTTCTCCGGGTCCCACTCCATCTTGCGCTTCAGGTGCGCGTCGGCGAACACGCCTCGACCGCCGATAGTGGCGATCTCCTGAAGCTGATCGAGCGCAGAGCGGGCTCCCGGCACGGGCGACCAGGTTAGGCGGTCGGCCGGTAGGGCTCGGGCGGCACGGAAGAGGGAATCGATGCCGCGCTCGATTTGGCGGATCAGGACGTCGTGGGCATTCATTTCGCGACTATCTTGACGGCGGGGGATGCCCGCCGACAAGCCCTACTTCAGCAAGTCCTTGATGACGTGACCGTGGACGTCCGTGAGCCGGAAATCGCGACCCTGGAAGCGGTACGTGAGCTTCGTGTGGTCGATGCCCATCTGGTGGAGGATCGTGGCGTTCAGGTCGTGGATGTTCACCGCGCCAGGGGTGAGCTTTCCTTCGACCGGGTTGATCACCGAGCCGTGCTTATCGACGATGTTGTAGCCGTAGTCGTCCGTGTGGCCGTACACCACGCCCGGCTTCACGCCGCCGCCAGCCATCCACATCGTGTAGCAGCGTGGGTGGTGGTCGCGGCCGTAGTTCGTCTGCGAGAGCGGACCCTGGCAGTAGATGGTGCGGCCGAATTCGCCGCCCCAAACCACAAGCGTGTCGTCCAGCATTCCCGTGCGCTTGAGGTCCTTGATGAGCGCGGCACAAGCCTGGTCGACGTCCTTGCACTGCATCGGGAGGTCACCGGTGAGGTTCCCGTGCTGGTCCCAGCCGCGGTGGAAGATCTGGATGAACCGAGTTCCTCGCTCCGCGAGACGGCGGGCGAGGAGGCAGTTCGCGGCGAAGGTGCCGGGCGTCCGCGCCTCCTTGCCGTAGAGCTCGAATACCTCGTCCGATTCCTTGCTCACGTCCATCAACTCCGGCACGCTCGTCTGCAGCCGGTACGCCATCTCGTACTGCGAGATGCGCGCGGAGATCTCGGGATCTCCGAACTGGTTCAGCTGCATCTCATTCAGCTTCGCGACGTCGTCGAGCATTTCGCGACGGGTCTTGGGATCGAGGCCATGGGGGTCGCGCAGGAACAGCACGGGGTCGCCGGCCGAGCGGAGGCTCACGCCCTGGTGCTCGCTCGGGAGAAACCCGGTGCCCCAGAGACGGCTGTAGAGCGCCTGGTCGACCTTTCCCGAAGAGACCTTGCTGTGGAGCACGACGTAGGTCGGCAGGTTCTCGTTGGCGCTGCCGAGGCCGTAGCTCAGCCACGCCCCCATGCTGGGCCGGCCGGGAAGCTGGCTGCCGGTCTGAATGAACGTCACGGCAGGGTCGTGGTTGATCGCGTCGGTCCACATCGAGCGGATGACGCACAGCTCGTTGACGACCGTCGCCGTGTGCGGCAGCAGCTCGCTCACCCACACGCCCTCGTCGTTGTTGTCGTACTTCTGGAACTTGTAGCGAGACGGCGCGATGGGGAAGCGCTTCTGGCCGCTCGTCATCGTCGTGATGCGCTGGCCGTTGCGAATCTCGTCGGGCAGATCCTTGTCGAACTGCTCGGCCATTTTCGGCTTGTAATCCCACAAGTCCATTTGGCTGGGGCCGCCGTTCATGAACAGGTAGATCACCCGCTTCGCTTTGGGGGCGAAGTGCGGAATGCCGGGCATGCCGTTTCCGGGCTTCGTGTCCGAGCCGAAGATCGATGCCGCACCCGCCAACAGCCCGCTGCCCGCCAGTAGGCGGCTCAGCGCGGCCGTGCCCACGCCCAGCGCCGCGTTGCCGAACAACTGGCGGCGGGTCATGATGAGTTCGTGTTCGCGTCGGGGATCCATGGTTCTCCTGGGGGATTTCAGCGGACGCTTTAGTGCTGCGTCAAGAATTCGTCGGTGTTGATGAGGGTGCTGCAGATGAGGGTCCAGGCGGCTTGCTCCGGCGCGGACACGGTGGTGTCGCGAGGCGCGTCGCCAACGCTCACCAACTGCTCGGCCGCTTTGGGATTCTGCTGGTACAGCGCCCGGTAGCGCGCGAATGCCTTGCCGAGAACCTCTCGTTCCTTAGGCGACGGGCGGCGTCCCAACGTCAGCTGGTACGCATGAACCAGCCTCTCGTCGTCGCTCTTCGCCTCCTTCAGGAGGCGTGCGGCCATGGCGCGAGACGCCTCGACGAACGACGTTTCGTTCAGCGTGACCAGTGCCTGAAGCGGTGTGTTGGTCCGACCGCGACGTACGGTGCACGACTCGCGCATCGGAGCGTCGAAGCTCATGAGAACCGGGTGCGGGCTCGTCCGCTTCCAGAACATGTATAGGCTGCGACGATAGATGTCGGGGCCGTTGTCCTTCATGTATCGGGCCGTGTTCGAATCGGGATACGCGATCGCTTCCCAAATCCCCTCAGGCTGGTAGGGCTTGAATCCCCGCCCTCCTAACCGCTCGACGAGCAGGCCGCTGGCGGCGAGTGCCGCGTCTCGAATGACCTCGCCCTCGAGCCGGAAACGGGGCCCTCGCGAGGCAAGGCGGTTTTCGGGATCGCGTTCCAATTTGAGCTTCGTCGCCGTGGCGCGTTGCCGAAACGCCGCCGAAGTGAGGATTTGGCGGTGCAGATCCTTCACGCTCCAGCCGTTCTTTCGGAAGGAGACCGCGAGGTGATCGAGAAGGGGCAAGTTCACCGGCCAGTCGCCCTGCGATCCAAAGTCCTCCGCCGTCTTCACGAGACCCGTTCCGAAATGCTGCTGCCAGATTCGGTTCACGAAGACGCGGGCGACGAGCGGATTCTGGTCCGAGGTGAGCCACTTGGCGAGGCCGAGGCGGTTCACGGGAGCATCCTTGGGCAAGCCACCGAGTACGGCTGGAATGCCGCGGGCAACCTTGTCGGCGGGTAGGTTGTACTCGCCGCGACGAAGTACGAAGGCGGGCCGCGGCTTGGGCATCTCCTGCGCGATCAGCGTCATCGGAATCGCCGCCTCGAACTCGTCGCGCGTCTTCTTCGTGCTTCGGTATTCCTTGGCATCGGGGGTGTCCGGCCCGATCTCGAGGTACGTCGAAGCGAGTTCGCGAGGCCTTCGCTCCTCAGGCTTGCCGGTCGTCCATCGCACATGCTCGCGATCGATTCGCTCGCTGATCTCGTCGCCAAGCCGGACGAGCACGCCATCGCCGGCGGTCCCGTTCACGATCTTGATCAGCAGGCTGTTGGCACCCGCCTTGAGGCTCAAGTTGACCGTGTCCGTAGCGGTCGAGACGCCACGCAGCGCCTTGTTCGAGTGAACGGGAGTTCCGTTCAACCAGACCTTGACGGCGTCGTCGCTTGAGACGCGGAGGGTGAGGTCGCGGGCTTGCGGTGCGTCGATCGTCGACCGCAGGTAGGCAGCGGCGTTCTCCTTGCCCACGAAGTTCGGGAGTTCCTTGCCAAGCGCAAGCGGACTCTTCTTCCACTCCACGCTTTCCCCCTTCTCGGGGGCGTACGCGGTGGCGAACGCCTCGTCAAAGCTCGCCGCCGCGAAAGTGGGACTCACTTCCCACGCGCCGGTCGCCACGGGCGGGCGGTAGGCCGACTTGAGCCAACCGAGTGCCTGCTCCTGCGTCACCTTCGCCAGCAGTGCGTCGAGCGTGGCATCGTACGCCTTGAGCTGCTGCTCTTGGTCTGCCGTGGGCGCCCGCATTGCCGGAGCCGGCGCGAGCGCGTTGTCGTCGAGCGGCTTGTCCGTGGTGCTGTTGAAGAACGCGAAGAGCCGGTAGTAGTCCTTCTGCGAGACCGGATCGAACTTGTGGTCGTGGCAACGGGCGCAGCCGACCGTGATTCCGAGGAAGACGGTCGAGGTCGTGTCGACTCGATCGAAGGTGTTCTTCGCGAGGAACTCCTCCTCGATCGCACCACCCTCCGCCGTCGTCGGGTTCATTCGAATGTAACCCGTGGCGATGAGCTGGTCCGTCGTCGGCTTCGGCAGCAGGTCGCCCGCCATCTGCCAGAGCGTGAACTTGTCGAACGACAGATCGTCGTTCATCGCTCGCACCACCCAGTCGCGGTACGGGAAAATGGCGCGCTCGTTGTCGAGATGGAGGCCGTGCGTGTCGCCGTAGCGGACCGCGTCGAGCCAATAGCGAGCCTGGTGCTCGCCGTAGCGCGGGCTCTGCAGCAGACGGTCGACGAGACGTTCGTAAGCCTTCGGCTGAGTGTCGGCCACAAACGCATCCACCTCGGCGGGAGTCGGCGGCATGCCGGTGAGAGCGATCGACGCTCGCCGAATCAGGGTCGGACGATCGGCCTCGGGCTCAGGTTTTAGCTTTGCTTGGTCGAGCCGCGCCAGCACGAACCGGTCGATGTCGTTCTTGATCCAAGCTTCGTTCGATACCTTCGGAAGTGGCGGCGCCTTCGGTGTCACGAACGACCAGTGCTGCTCGTACTTCGCTCCGCTGGCGATCCACTGCTTGATGAGCAACTTTTGGCGTGCGGTCAGCGGCTTCATGCCCGACTTCGGGGGCGGCATGACCATTGAGTCGACGGGTGGGTCGATGCGCTTCCAGATGAGCGACGCCTGGGGCTTCCCTGGGACGATTCCGGGCCGTCCGCCGCGGGCCTTGGTGGCGTGCTCGAACGTGTCGAGCCGCAGGCCGGCGGCGGTTACGGCAGCGTCGGGTCCATGACACTTGAAGCAGTTCTCGCTGAGAATCGGCTTGATGTCCCGGTTGAAGTTGATTGTCGACGCGGTGGCGACAACCTTCTTCTTGGGAGATTGGGTGGGGAAGGCGATCCCGGCGGCGAAGAGCGCGATCGAGACCGCTAGCAGCGGGATTTGGAGCTTCATACGGCGACTCTGCAAGCGTACAAGTCCGTTCATTCTAACTCCGCTTAGTTCAACCGCCACGCTGGCGCGCGCCGAATGTCCGGATGGGACAAAGGGATGGGGGCGGCGCTCTGCTTTGACGGCGTTAGGCGTTCGGCGTTCGGACAGGAGATGGTGACACCCGTCGTACGAGCCCCTGTCGTCCCTCGGCTGCGCTCGGGACGACAGCTAGCTTGCAGGGGAGTGCCAGCCTCGCCCTCAAGTGACCGAGTGACCGAGTGACCGAGTGACCCACGACGCTCGCCGCCGCGTTAAGCTATTCACGCAATGCTCGCCTTGGCCGTACTCGTTCTCGCCGCGACTCCCGCGTTCGCGCCGCCTCAGCCTTGGGCGCTTGGGTTCGCCGCGCCGCCCCGGTTGCCGTTTGCCGGCGACGTGGACAACGATGGGTACGCGGACCTCATCGTTGTCTACCCGCCGGGGGACTCCATCATCGACGTGAACTTCACCGTCGAGGGGGTGAAGTCGGCCGGTGGTATCCAGGGCGCGGTCCGATGGGGCAAGGACTGCCAAGCGGCGGCCGTCGGAGAGTTCGATGATCAGCCTGGTACCGACGTCGCCGGTCTGTTCGGGGGAGATTCGCTGAGGCTGGCAGGTGCCTTCCGCGATGGTCGATTCCGAGACACGGCGGACTGGATTCGGCTGCCAGGGCGATTGGAGGACCCCGTGCTTGCGAGCATCGAGAGCGGCAAAGCGCTGATCGTGTTTTCGAGGAACGATGGATCGGGGTACCGCGTCGACACCAGAGCGAAGTCGGTCGTTCCGTGTCGACTCCCGTCCGGAACCGTCTGGTTAGGCGATGCCGGAAACGAGCTGGTCACGCAGAGCTCGGCAGGCGTCGTCGCCTGGCTCAATCGTCGCACTCTGAAGCCGGGGAAGAAGCTCGGCGACGCTCCGAAGGGCTCTCGCCCGACGGCGGCTCCGGGGCTGGTCGCCTTCGGTGAGAAAGTTTGGCTCCGCGGCCGGATTCAAGCGCTGGTCTCGCCGTCGCTGCCAGCGGCGGACGTGGTGCGTGCGACGGGCGACTTCGATCGCGACGGCGACACGGACCTCGCCGAGTTCCGCTACGGCGGTGAGGCGCACACCGCCCACCAGGTCCTGCTGCGTCGCGCCGTCTCGGCCAAGGAGTCCGACCCGGATCACGACGGGTTGACGACCGCGGACGAGATCCGGCGAAAGACCGACCCGCTCGATCCGGACACGGACAACGATGGGCTGGTCGACGGCTGGGAGGTGAACGGTTACCGTGGGCTTGATCTCCCGAAGCTGGGGTGCGACCCGCGGCACACGGATGTCGTTTGTCTCATTAGCCGCTTCGAAGCCGTGAAGGAGGAAACGCTCAAAGCCGGAATGGCGCGCGCGGCTCAGTTCTAC
>Ga0164290_1000860_pt1 | contig 71742 bp, 63 predicted proteins | sample Micstemetagenome_FD_108782 | JGI IMG/M metagenome (GOLD analysis project Ga0164290, IMG submission 108782) | Contaminated culture microbial community from soil near Moab, Utah, USA - Microcoleus steenstrupii SON62 (Illumina Assembly) | ecosystem: Environmental > Terrestrial > Soil > Soil crust...
AAGCCGCCATGCGGCATGATCCGGATGGCCGGTTCGACGCTGTCGTGAACCTGCAGGGCGATCTTCCGGCGATCGATCCGGCGGCGATCCGGGCGGCCTTGTCTCCGTTGGCGGTCGAGGAAGTCGATATCGCCACGCTGGCAACCGAGATCCATGACGAGGCCGAACGGCAGGATCCGAACGTGGTCAAGGCCGTTCTGGCGCTCGGCCCGGGCGCGCGGGCCGGGCGGGCGCTCTATTTCAGCCGGGCCCTCGTTCCATCGGGGCCGGGCGCGCATTGGCATCACATCGGCATCTATGCCTATCGGCGCGCGGCGCTGGCTCGTTTCGTCTCGCTTCCCCCCGGATCGCTCGAGATGCGCGAGCGCCTGGAGCAGCTTCGCGCGCTGGAAGCGGGCATGCGGATCGACGCCGCTCTCGTTGACACTGTTCCGCTCGGTGTCGATACTCCCGCCGACCTTGCCCGCATTCGCGGAATTCTATCCAATGAATCAAAGTCTTAAGGCCGATCCTGCAGCGCGCCCGGCGGGCCGCGTCGCCTTCCAGGGCGTTCCCGGCGCCTATTCGCACCAGGCCGCGCGCGAGATGCTGCCCGATCACGAGCCGTTCCCTTGCGCGAATTTCCAGGACGCCTTCGAGGCGGTGGCGAACGGCACCGTCGACCTCGGTATGATCCCGATCGAGAACTCGGTCGCCGGCCGCGTGGCCGACGTCTACCGCCTGCTGCCCGATTCAGGCCTCTACATCGTGGGCGAGCATTTCCTGCGCGTGCGCCATCACCTGCTGGCGCCGAAGGGCGCCACCGTGCAGTCGATCAAGCGCATCTACAGCCACGAACAGGCGCTGGCCCAATGCCGCAACCTGACCCGTGACCTCGGCGTGCAGGCGATCGATGCCGGCGACACGGCCGGCGGCGCCCGCATGGTGGCGGAGCGGGGCGACACGGCCGAGGCGGCGATCGCTTCCGCGCTGGCCGGCGAGATCTACGGCCTCGAGGTGCTGCGCACCCATATCGAGGACGTGATCGGCAACACCACGCGCTTCGTCGTCATGTCGCGCCGCCCGTCCGAACCCGACCCGAAGTCGGACGCGCCCTGCCTGATGAGCTTCGTCTTCAATGTCAGGAACGTGCCCGGCGCGCTCTACAAGGCGCTCGGCGGCTTCGCCACCAACGGCACCAACCTCGTGAAGCTCGAAAGCTACATGACCGACCACAGCTTCACGGCGACGCTGTTCTACGCCGAATGCGAAGGCCATCCGGCGCACAAGAACGTCGAGCGCGCCTTCGAGGAACTGCAGTTCTTCTCGACCCGGGTGAAGGTACTGGGCGTCTACCCCCAGGCACCGTTCCGGCGGGCCTGAGGCAGGCCCGGCGGGGCTAGTTCGCTCCGCCTTCCAGCAGGCGGCGCGCGATCACCTGGGCCTGGATCTCGGCCGCGCCTTCGAAGATGTTGAGGATGCGGGCGTCGCAGAGCACGCGGCTGATCGGGTATTCCAGCGCATAGCCGTTGCCGCCGTGGATCTGCAGCGCGTTGTCGGCATTGGCCCAGGCGACGCGGGCGCCGAGCAGTTTCGCCATGCCGGCCTCGAGGTCGCAGCGGCGGCCGGCATCCTTCTCGCGGGCGGCGAAATAGGTGAGCTGGCGGGCCATCATCAGCTCCACCGCCATCCAGGCGATCTTTCCCGAGACGCGGGGGAAGCTGTAGATCGGCTTGCCGAACTGGATGCGGTCGAGGCCGTAGCGCAGGCCCAGTTCCATCGCGCACTGGGCGACGCCCAGCGCCCGGGCGGCGGTCTGGATGCGGGCGCTCTCGAAGGTGGCCATCAGCTGCTTGAAGCCGTTGCCTTCCTCGCGGCCGAGCAGGTTCTCGGCCTTCACCTCGAAGCCGTCGAAGCCGATCTCGTATTCCTTCATGCCCCGATAGCCGAGCACGCGAATCTCGCCGCCCGACATGCCGGCGGCGGGGAAGGGGTTGGCGTCGTCGCCGCGCGGCTTCGTCGCTAGGAACATGGAGAGGCCCTTGTAGCCCGGCTGCTTCGGGTCGGTACGGACCAGGAGCGTCATCAGGTCGGTGCGGGCGGCGTGGGTGATCCAGGTCTTGTTGCCGTGGATCTTGTAGACGTCGCCTTCCTTCACCGCGCGGGTGCGCAGGCTGCCGAGGTCGGAGCCGGTGTTCGGTTCGGTGAAGACGGCGGTGGGCAGGATCTCGGCGCTGGCGATCTTGGGCAGCCAAGCCTGCTTCTGGTCCTCGGTGCCGCCGCGGAGGATCAGTTCTGCGGCGATCTCCGAGCGGGTGCCGAGCGAGCCGACGCCGATATAGCCGCGCGAGAGTTCCTCGGAGACGACGCACATGGCCTGCTTGCCCAGCCCCATGCCGCCGTATTCCTCGGGGATGGTGAGACCGAAGACGCCGAGCTCGCCCATCTGCTCGACCAGCGGCATCGGGATGAACTCGTCCTTCAGGTGCCAGTCGTGGGCATAGGGGATCACCGCCTCGTTGGCAAAGCGGCGGAACTGCTCGCGCACCATCGCATGCGTCTCGTCGAGGCCGAGATGGCCGAAGTCGCCGGTCTCGAGTGCTGTCTCCAGTGCCTTGGCGATGCCGGCCCGCACCGCGTTGGTGTTGCCCGCGGCGACGAGGCGCCGGACGGCCGCCGTGCCGGTGAAGCTTGCAAGGGCCTTGTCGCCGATGCCGAGGTCGCCCGGTCGCACCACCTCGCCCTGAGACATCGGGATGCCGCCGGTGAACTGGCCGAGGTATTCGCCGAAACCCGCCTGCAGGATGAGTTGCTCCAGCTCGCGCAGGGAGCCGTCGGCCTTCAACGCCTCGGCCCAGGCCAGCGTCTGTCGCAGCGCCTCGACATAGGTGGCGAACCAGGAGAGGCCGTGGGCGGCGAACTGTTCGGGGTCGAGGCCGTTCGCCTTCACCCTGGCGGCGACGGCGAGCTTCACTTCCGCCAAAAGGCGATCGGCGGCCGACAGCGCCTCGGCGCAATCGGTGAACAGCGACGGCAGGAGGAGGGCCGTCTCCGGCTCGATCGTCACGGCGGCAGAGGACATGCGGAAGGCCCCTTCAAAAGGTGATGGAAGAACTGCTGAGTGAGATGGTCGGCCGGCGACGGTTGTCCATCGCCGGCCGGAGAATCAGATGCCGTTGCCGGCTTCGATCGCGTCTTCGATGGTGCGCAGCCCTGGATGGCGGGCCGAGACCAGCACCGCCATGTTTCCGGGCTTGTGCTGGTTCTTCCACATCTTGGTATGCGCGCGCGGGATGTCGTCCCAGGCGAAGCATTCCGACATGCAGGGATCCAGCCGGCGCTCGATGACGAGCTGGTTCGCCTGGCTCGCCTGCAGCAGGTTGGCGAAATGGCTGCCCTGGATGCGCTTCTGGCGCATCCAGACGAAGCGGGCATCGAAGGTGATGTTGAAACCGGTGGTGCCGGCGCAGAACACCACCATGCCGCCGCGCTTCACCACGAAGCAGGAGACCGGGAAGGTCTGCTCGCCGGGATGCTCGAAGACGAAGTCGACGTCGTTGCCCTTCCCGGTGACGTTCCAGATCGCCTTGCCGAACTCGCGGCACTTCTTCATGTAGGTGTTGTAGGTCTCGACATCGAGAACCGGCGGCAGCTGGCCCCAGCAGTCGAAGTCGTTGCGGTTGATCACGCCCTTGGCGCCGAGGGACATGACGAAATCCCGCTTCGAATCGTCGGAGATGACACCGATGGGATTGGCGCCCGACACCGCGATCAGCTGGATCGCCATCGAGCCGAGACCGCCGGCGGCACCCCAGACCAGCACGTTGTGGCCCGGCCGCAGGATATGCGGGCGATGACCGAACAGCATGCGATAGGCGGTGGCGAGCGTCAGCGTGTAGCAGGCGCTTTCTTCCCAGGTCAGGTGCCGCGGGCGCGGCATGAGCTGGCGCGACTGCACCCGGGCGAACTGGGCGAAGGAGCCGTCCGGCGTCTCGTAGCCCCAGATGCGCTGGGTGGGGGAGAACATCGGGTCGCCGCCATTGCACTCCTCGTCGTCGCCGTCGTCCTGATTGCAATGGACGACGACCTCGTCGCCCACCTTCCAGCGCGTGACGCGGCGGCCGACCTTGTAGACGACCCCGGAGGCATCGGAGCCGGCGACGTGATATGGCGCCTTGTGCACGTCGAAGGGAGAGATCGGCACGCCGAGGCCGGCCCAGACGCCGTTGTAGTTGACGCCCGCCGCCATCACGAGGATCAGCACCTCGTCGGCGTCGATCTCCGGCGTCTCGACCACTTCGAGCTGCATGGAGTCTTCCGGCGGACCGTGGCGGTCGCGGCGGATGGCCCAGGCATACATCTGCTTCGGAACATGTCCGAGCGGGGGGATCTCACCGACCTCGTAGAGGTCCTTGTAAGCTGCCCCGTTGTCGGTTGCGGCGGTCGTTTTCGCCTGCGCGGCCTGCGCCATCGCTGGTGTCTCCGTTATGAAACCGTGGGGCGGCTGACGTCGCCCCTGTTGCGTCGCAGCATGATTAGGGTGCCTTTTTTCGCAATGCAATACCTTTCAAAGTTAAGGTCATTGGCGTAATTTTATTTCGCGAAAGGGCGGCCGGCCTGTTTCTTGCTCCGATTTCGCCTGCCCAATGGGCAAAACCGGGGGAGAGTTCCATGTCCAAGATCGCCGCCCAGCCTTTCGACTATTCCTTCCCGAAAGCGAAGACGGCTCTCGTCGTCATCGACATGCAGCGCGATTTCGTCGAACCGGGCGGTTTCGGCGCCAGCCTGGGGAACGATGTCGGGCTGCTGACGGCGATCGTGCCCACGGTGCGAAGGCTCCTGGACGGCTGCCGGGCGGCGGGGATGCTGATCGTCCATACGCGTGAATGCCACAAGCCCGACCTCAGCGATTGCCCGCCGGCGAAGCGGAACCGCGGCAGTCCTACCTTGCGCATCGGCGATCCCGGCCCGATGGGCCGCGTGCTGATCGCGGGCGAGCCGGGCGCAGGGATCGTCCCTGAACTGGCGCCGCTCCCGGGCGAGGTGGTGCTGGACAAGCCGGGCAAGGGTGCCTTCTACGCCACGCCCCTGCAGGAAATCCTGGCAAGGCACGGAATCACGCACCTTCTTTTCGCCGGCGTGACCACCGAGGTCTGCGTGCAGACGACGATGCGGGAGGCCAACGACCGCGGCTATGACTGCCTCCTGGTGGAGGATGCAACGGAGAGCTATTTCCCGGCGTTCAAGGCGGCGACGCTCGACATGATCCGGGCGCAGGGCGCGATCGTCGGCTGGACCGCGCCCACTGCATCCGTGATCGCGGCGCTGGAAACCTGATGGCGAACTGATAGTTTCCGCAGTCGCGAGACAAATGCTGCGCTGCACAGGGTGGCCTAGATGAGCAAGCCTTCGCCGAAGCGGGACCAGCCCTGGCTGATGCGGACTTATTCGGGCCACAGCTCGGCCTCGGCCTCGAACGCGCTGTACAGGACCAATCTGGCGCGCGGGCAGACCGGTTTGTCTGTCGCCTTCGACCTGCCGACGCAGACCGGCTACGACAGCGACCACATCCTGGCCAAGGGCGAGGTCGGCAAGGTCGGCGTCCCGGTCAGCCATATCGGCGACATGCGCACGCTGTTCGACGGCATCCCGCTCGATCGAATGAACACGTCGATGACGATCAACGCGACGGCCGCGTGGCTCTTGTCGCTCTACATCGCCGTGGCGGAAGAGCAGGGCGCGCCGCGCGCCTCGCTCCAGGGCACCACCCAGAACGACATCCTGAAGGAGTACCTGTCGCGCGGGACCTACATCTTCCCGCCGGGCCCCTCCATCAAGCTGACCACCGACACCATCGCCTTCACCTATCGGGAGCTGCCCAAGTGGAACCCGATGAACGTCTGCTCCTATCACCTGCAGGAAGCCGGCGCGACGCCGGTGCAGGAGATCGCCTTCGCGCTGGGCGATGCGATCGCCTACCTCGACGCGGTGAAGGCCTCGGGCCAGGTGCCGACGGCCGATTTCGCCACCGTGGTCGGGCGCATCAGCTTCTTCGTCAATGCCGGCGTCCGCTTCGTCACCGAGATGTGCAAGATGCGGGCATTCGTCCAGCTGTGGGACGAGATCTGCCGTGACCGCTACGGCGTGACCGAGGCCAAGCACCGGCTGTTCCGCTATGGCGTGCAGGTCAATTCGCTGGGCCTGACCGAGCCGCAGCCCGAGAACAACGTCTACCGCATCCTGATCGAGATGATGGCCGTCGTGCTGTCGAAGAACGCCCGGGCGCGCGCCGTGCAGCTGCCGGCCTGGAACGAGGCGCTCGGCCTGCCGCGACCCTGGGACCAGCAGTGGTCGCTCCGCCTGCAGCAGATCATCGCCTTCGAGACCGACCTGCTCGAATTCGGCGACCTGTTCGATGGTTCCCCCGTCATCGAGGCCAAGGTCGCCGCTCTGATCGCCGAGGCGAAGGAGGAACTGGCCCGGATCGAGGCGATGGGCGGTGCCGTGGCGGCGGTCGAGAGCGGTTATCTGAAACAGTCCCTGGTCGAGAGCAACGCGCGCCGGGTGCGGGCAATCGAGACCAGCGAGTTGCCCGTCATCGGCGTCAACATGTTCACCGACAGCGCACCTTCGCCACTGACCGCTTCCGCGGACGGCGGCATCATGACCGTGGACGAGAAGGTCGAGGCCGAGCAGATCGCGCGGCTGAAGGAATGGCGCGCCAAACGCGATTCAAGGGCTGCGGAAGCCGCTTTGGCGATACTGTCGTCCGCGGCGCGTGAGGGCCGCAACGTCATGGAACCCTCCATCGTCTGCGCCAAGGCCGGCATTACGACCGGTGAGTGGTCGGAGGCGCTCCGCCGCGTCTATGGCGAGTACCGGGCGCCAACGGGCGTCGCCGGTGTTGCCTTGGCTGCGGCATCGGAGACGGCGGCCGTGCGTGAGCATGTCAAGGCGGTTGCGCTGCGGATTGGTCGTCCGTTGAAGCTGCTGGTGGGCAAACCGGGGCTCGACGGGCATTCCAATGGCGCCGAGCAGATCGCGGTCAAGGCGCGCGATTGCGGCATGGAAGTTGTCTACGAGGGCATTCGCCTGACACCAGAGCAGATCGTCGACGCGGCGCTGGAGGAGGGGGTTCATCTCGTGGGGCTCTCGATCCTCTCCGGCAGTCATGCCGTTCTGGCAGCCGAAGTGATGGCGCGGATGCGCGAGGCCGGGCTTGGCGATATACCGGTGGTGGTCGGCGGAATCATACCGCCCGAGGACTCCGCACGCCTGAAAGAAGCTGGAATCGCAGCCGTTTACACACCAAAGGACTTCGATCTGAATGCGATAATGCGCGACATGGCCGACATCGTGGATGCACGGGCGGGCGCTGCGGCCACGGCTGCGTGAGGTGGGGTGGTATCGGCGGGCAAGCGTACTAGAATAGTTGCGTGGCTTTTTCTCCCGTGCCCCTGGAGTCTCCCCTGACCACCATCGACCGTCGACCGAACCGCTGGCCCCTGCGCGGCATCGCTATCGCCGTCGCGCTCGGCGCTCTCACGGCCTGCCAGGGGATGCCCGGCACCGATGGCTCCGCGGACTACGATAGCGGACCCCTGCGGATGACCTCGCCGCTCGGTTCCTATCTTGCCGGCATCGCGGCCCGCAACGGGCGCGACATGCGGTCGGCCACTGCGTTCTTTCAGAATTCGCTCGACTCCGACCCGGACAACCTCGCGCTGGTGCGCGGCGTGATGATCACGGCGGCAACAGGCGGAGAGATCGAAAAGGCGAAGGAGCATGCCGAGCGTGTGGCTGCTGGCGATCCGCGCGATCCCGTTGCCGGATTGATCCTCGCCGCGGACGCGTTGCGCGGCGATCGTGGCGCGGAAGCGGTGGGCCGCCTCGGGCGTGTCTCCCGAGCCAGCGTCTATGGTCTGCTGGTCCCGCTCAGCAACGCCTGGGCGCTTTATGGCGCAGGGCAGATCGACGAGGGTCTGAAGGAACTGCAGGCGCTGAAGGATTCGACGCCATTCGCGCCCTTCGCCGCCTACCACATCGCACTGATGAACGACGCCGCCGGCCGGACCGCTGCGGCCGAGAGCGCTTATGCGGATACGCTTCGTACCGGCGGACCCAGCTCCCCTCGCGTAATCGAGGCCTACGGCTCGTACCTCGAGCGGACGGGGCGGATCGGGGATGCGGAGAGGCTCTATCGCGACTTTGTCGAGCGACAGGGCGACAACCCAGCGATAGAACGCGCGCTGGAGCGCGTGCTGGGGGGGAAGCCAGCAGATCGCCTGATCAGTTCTTCCGCCGGAGGAGCGGCGGAGGGATTCTACAGCGCGGCGCTGGCGCTGGGGCGCGAGGAGGAGCGCGATATCGCGTTGTTGTTCAATCGGCTCGCTGTGTTCCTTTCACCCGAACTGACGATCGCGCGCCTTCTGTTGGGAGAGCGGCTGGAACGCTCGACGCGTTACGAGGATGCGGCTGAGATCTACCGGACCATCGATAGCGCATCGCCCTATGCGACCTCGGCGAAAATGCGTCTGGCCTGGACGCTGCACCAGTTGAAGCGTGATGACGAGGCGGTGGTCATTCTGCGAGAGGCCGCCAATGTCGACCGCACCGATACTGATGCATTGATGACCCTCGGCGATATTTTACGGGGCCGCGACAAATACGTCGAAGCGGCGACCGAATACGGACTGGCGATAGATCGACTGAAGCCAGCGAGTGAGCGGCATTGGTCGCTGTTCTACGCTCGCGGCATTGCCTGGGACGGAGCCAAGCAGTGGCCGAGGGCAGAGGCCGATTTCCTGAAGGCTTTGGAGTTGCGGCCGGACCAGCCGCAGGTGCTCAATCATCTCGGCTATTCCTGGATCGAGCAGGGCGTGCACTTGGAGCGTGCCCGGCAGATGGTGGAGCGCGCGGTCGCGCTTCGGCCCAACGACGGCTATATCGTCGACTCGCTCGGCTGGGCCCTCTATCGCCTCGGAAGGTACCAGGAAGCGGTCGTCCATCTGGAGCGCGCGGTCGAGCTGAAGCCCGTAGATCCGGTGATCAATGATCATCTCGGCGATGCCTATTGGAAGGTCGGGCGCAGGGTGGAAGCGCGCTTTCAATGGGAGCGGGCCCTGAGTTTCAAGCCGGAGGCCGAGCTGGTGCCACGCATCCGCGCAAAGCTCGAAGGTGGTCTGGTCGAGAGCGCCGCGCGCAAATCCGAGCAGCGCGGCGGCGGCTGATTGGCGGGGCCCCTTGTCAATCACGCGCTTCGCACCGGCCAAGCTTAATCTCTACCTTCACGTTACCGGCCGACGCCTCGATGGCTATCACGAACTCGACAGTCTCGTGGTCTTTCTCGATGTGGGTGACCGGCTCGAGGTCGAGGCAGCGCCGCTGCTGCGGCTCGACGTGCGCGGACCCAATGCCGAGGCGCTGGCGGCGGAGGACGACAATCTCGTCTTGCGGGCGGCCCGCGCTCTGGCAGGGGCGATGGCGGAAGGGATGCGAGGCGCCGACATTCTGCTGACCAAGGAGCTTCCGATCGCCGCGGGGCTGGGCGGCGGATCGTCCGACGCGGCGGCCACGTTGCGGGCGCTGGCACAGCTCTGGGATTGTGACATCGCCGAAGACGCGCTCGCCGCGCTCGCGTTGCGCCTGGGAGCCGACGTGCCGGCTTGCCTGCGGGCCAGACCACTCCGCATGCTGGGCATCGGAGAGCAGCTCGACGAGGTGCCGCCGTTGCCGGACTTTCATGTCTTGCTGGTAAATCCCGGCCTGCCGCTCGCCACGGGCAGTGTCTTCGCGGCGCGCCGAGGTGGCTTTTCCGAGCCGGTGACCCTGCCGTCCGTCTTCGATGGGTTCGACCACCTACTGTCGGTGCTCGCGGCGACCGGCAACGACCTCGAGGCACCGGCCTGCGCCATGCAGGGTGAGATCGCGGCCACTCTTGCCGCCCTCCGTCGCCTACCGGAAGCGCGGCTCGTCCGGATGTCGGGTAGCGGCGCCACTTGTTTCGCTCTATTCGCCGAGCCTGTCGCCGCCGAAGGTGCCGCGACGCAGTTGCGGACCGAATACCCCACGTGGTGGATCAGGGCCGCGGGTCTCCTGGAAAGGTGACCTGGAGTCGAGCGTCTGCTCGCCCCGGCAGGACCAGCCTCCGCCGAGAAAGTCGGAACCTTCCGACGGAACGCATGTTGATCTCTGACAAGCATCAACAGCACGGAGTGACGATCATGCGCGCAATTGCATTGGCCAGCCTCGGCACGGCGCTGCTACTGGCGACCGCCGGCATCGCCCAGGCCCAGAATCCAGGGAACACCAGCGGCCCGGTGAGGAACGCTCCCGGTGCCGAGAGTCCCTCGGGCGCCGCTACGATCGGCGCCGACTTCGGGGCCGGCTTGGTTGGCGCCACCGTCTACAACCGCGGCGGCGAAGCGGTCGGTCTGGTGCGGTCGGTGCAGAGCGACCGGCTGGTCGTTTCGGTCGGCAGCTATCTGGGCATGGGGGCGAAAGACATCGTGCTCGTCCGGCCGAATGTCCAACTGACCGGTAGCGGAACCGATCAGCGGCTGATCACCAATTTGAACAAGCAGGAACTGGGCATGCAGCCTGAGGCGACACGCTAGCCTCACGAAGATTTTCGCTGTTTAGAGAGGGCCGTCTCCCGGAGATGGCCCTCTTTTTGCGAACGTCGCCTCGAATACAACGGAGGTACCGGTGAATTCTGGCTTCATCGATGGCGATGGTCGCGGTGGTAGGACGAATACATCGCCAGCCGTAATTCCCATCTCGGCTGAGCCTGTTCAGAAGCCGCGCTGGCGGCGGTTGTACTCCAACTGATCCGCCGTGAGGTCGAACCCCACCAGGATTTCGTAGTCGACGGCGGTTTTTCCGGCCGGAAGCGGGATACGTTCTGTGATCTCCTCGCGCGAACCGGCGCGGCGCGAACCGGGAAGGATGTCGACCCGACCGTCAATCGCATCTCGGGCGATGATGCGCTGAGTCGCACGCTCGACGACGGCGACAAAGAACGGCAGCTGAATCTGCGCAGTTTCCGGCGCCGCCGGCCCGCGCGAAGCCGCCATTTCAATGACCACCAGTGTTTCTACGGCGCTGCCCTTGGCCTGAACCTCGCAACTGCGCGAGACATTCAGGATCTCCCCCTGGTGCTCCACATCGGTCAGATCGCGGCCGTCTCCGGCTCGGAACTTCACCACCGTTGCCGCATCGCCGAGGATGCCGACGCGAGGGCAGGGAGGCGGGGGCGCACGATCAAAGGCGCCGCATCCGGCCAGGGTGAGCCCCAGCGCGGCTGCGCCGACGATGCGGCTCACAGCTTGTTGTGCGATCCGTCGCAGAGCGGTTGCTTGCCGGTTTTCTTGCAGGCGCAGAAAAAGACCTTTTTCGTCGCCTCGGCGTCGTACTTCATGGGGGTGAGGCCGGAGCCTTTGTGTGACCCGTCGCAGAACGGCTGCTTCTTGCTCATGCCACATGCGCACCACCAGTAACTCTTGCCAGCTTCGACTTCGATCGCGATCGGCGACTTCTGCGCGACGACGGGTTCTGTCATCCGAGCTCTCCACCCACTTCCCTTCAGCCCCGGCTTCTTGGCAAGGTGGCCCTCGACCGGTAGCGTGCCGCCGGACACTACGGAACCTCCCCTGCGCGCACAAGGCGGCGCAATCTTGAAACAAGTCCTCGAGCTGTGAAACCGACTGTCATCCTGAAACTGGCGAGCCCGCGGGGCTTCTGCGCGGGCGTCGACCGTGCGATCCAGATCGTCGAACTTGCCCTCACCAAGTTCGGCGCCCCGGTCTATGTGCGCCACGAGATCGTGCACAATCGCTTTGTCGTGCAAAGCCTGGAGGCGAAGGGGGCCGTGTTCGTCGACGAACTGACCGAGGTCCCGGAAGGCCGGCCAGTCATCTTTTCCGCGCACGGTGTGCCCAAGGCTGTGCCGGCGGAGGCAGAGCGGCGGCAGATGCTCTTTGTCGACGCGACCTGTCCGCTGGTATCCAAGGTTCACCGTGAGGCGGAGCGGCATCATGAGACTGGTCGTCGGCTGGTGCTGATCGGGCATGCCGGGCACCCGGAAGTCATCGGGACCATGGGCCAATTGCCCGATGGTGCCGTGCTGCTGGTCGAGACCGTGGCCGATGTCGCGGCGCTGCCTGTGCCATCGGGCGAGCCCCTCGCCTATATCACCCAGACCACCCTGTCGGTCGATGAGACTGCCGGCATCCTGGCGGCCCTGAAGGCGCGCTTTCCCCAGATCGAGGGACCGCGCAAGGAAGACATCTGCTATGCGACGACGAACCGGCAGGCTGCGGTCAAGGGCATGGCCGCCGGCGTGGATGCGATGCTGGTGATCGGTGCGCCGAATTCGTCCAACTCGATTCGCCTGGTCGAGGTGGCGCAGAAGGCGGGTTGTGCGAATGCGTTCCTGGTCCAGCGGGCGCGGGATATCGACTGGGCGCGTCTCGGTGATGTCCGCGCGGTCGGGATTACCGCCGGGGCCTCGGCCCCGGAAGTCCTGGTGGAAGAGGTGATCGCCGCCTTCGAGGAGCGCTATGCCGTGCGGCTGGAGGCGGTCGAAACAGTGCGCGAGGATGTGAAGTTCAAGATCCCCCGCATTCTCGAGGCATAGGCGAATGGCCGTCTATACCGAGATTTCCGACGATGACCTCTCGTCTTTGATGTCCGAGTACGAGATCGGCGAGGTGATGAGCTGCAAGGGCATCGCCGAGGGCGTGGAGAATTCCAACTATCTGCTGCGCACAGAGAAGGGCCAGTTCTTCCTGACCCTCTACGAAAAGCGGGTGAAAGAAGGAGACTTGCCGTTCTTCCTCGGCCTGATGGATCATCTGTCGCTCAAGGGGGTGCGCTGTCCGGTGCCTATCCATGGTCGCGATGGGGCCATCCTGCGGCGCGTCGCCGGGCGGCCCGCTGCGATAGTCTCCTTCGTGGACGGGGTAGCGGTGCGCAGCCCCGGTGTCAGTCATTGCGGCCAGCTCGGGCGGGCCCTGGCCGGTCTGCACAGCGCGGGGGAGGATTTCGCGCTGCGCCGCGCCAACGCGCTCTCGGTGGATGGCTGGAGGCCGCTCGTAGATGCCTGTCTCGGGAATGCCGATCGGGTGCGTCCGGGTCTGTCCGAAGAATTGGCGTCCGAGTTGTCACTCCTGGAGAGCCGATGGCCCGGAGGCTTGCCGGAAGGGGTCATCCATGCCGACCTCTTCCCAGACAACGTGCATTTCCTTGGCGGCAAGCTGTCGGGCCTCATTGATTTCTACTTCGCCTGCGACGACTTCCTCGCCTATGACCTCGCTGTTTGCCTGAATGCCTGGTGCTTTGAGGCGGACGGCGCCTACAACCTGACCAAGGGCCGGGCCTTGCTTCGGGAATACTCCGCCGACCGTGCACTCTCGGCCATTGAAGTAGCCGCCTTTCCGCTGTTGTGCCGCGGCGCGGCGTTCCGGTTCCTGCTGACCCGCCTCTACGACTGGCTGAACCAGGTGCCCGGGGCTCTCGTAAGGCCGAAGGATCCCCTGGAGTACTGGCGCAAGCTCGGCTTCCATCGTGCCGCGAAAGGGCCCGCCGCCTATGGCCTGGACTGACCGCGCCCTGATGGTGTTCTTCTTCGCCGCCGTCACACTCGGGGCGGCGCCGGCGCACGCGCAGATGGTTCTGTGCCACGATACCGGCCGGGACATCGTCGTCAGATCGACACCCGCCGACTGCAAGGGGGCGGTCGTCACGGATGCGGAGGCCGAGGATATTCGCCGTCGCCGGGCCGAGCGCATCCGAGGCGCGATCAAGCCTCCCACCTCGCCTTTCGCGGACCTGAAGCTGGCGGGGATGGGCACCGGGTTTTTCGTGCACCCATCCGGGTTGCTGCTGACCAATCATCATGTTGTCGCCGATTGCACGGGGCTGTCCGTCGATCCGGCATCCGGGGATGATGCGATCGCGACACTGGAGGCGAGCGATCCCAGGCTCGATCTCGCGGCCTTGAGAATTCCGCGCGCGAATGTGGCTGTAGCCCGCTTCGGCATGGAGAGCCCTTTGCGGGCAGGTGATCCGCTCGTCGTGGTGGGATATCCCAATCGCGGTGTCTCGCGGGTGCAGCCGCTTGCGACGTCGGGAGAGTTCGGCGCCTATGGTACCCCGATCGGTGGTGTTCCCCGCCTTGCCATGCAAGGAGAGGTGCGACGCGGAAACAGTGGCGGGCCGGTCTTCGATAGCGCTGGCCTTGTGATTGGCGTGGTGTTCGCCAAGCGAAACACGGTCGAGGCGTCGCGTGCGATCGGAGCGCCGGCTGAGGATTTCGGCTTCGCCATCCCGGCCCGCGACGCCGTCGCCTGGCTGAAGGGTCTCGGCCACGAGCCGGCCTTCGGCTTTCCGGGAACCACCCCTCTCACCCGCGAGCGTGTCTTCGATCTCGCCAAGGGCTTCGTTGCCCGAATCAACTGCTGGCGCTGAGGCGCTTCAGGCGGCGAGGCTATCGCCTTTGAGGGCCTTGTCGATCAGACCGCGTGTCTCGGCAATGCCGTAGAGGGCGATGAACGAGCCCATCCGCGGACCCGTTTCCTGGCCCAGCAGCACTTCATACAGCGCCTTGAACCAGTCGCGCAGGTTGGTGAAGCCGTGCCGCTTGCCGATCTCGAACACCTCGGTCTGCAGCGCATCGGCGTCGGCGGCGAGACCGGGTGTGGCGAGATGGCCGGCCAGTTCCTCGATCGCCGCGCGCTCGACGGGCGTGGGGGCGCGATAGCGTTTCGCTGGTTTCACGAAGTCGCGGTAGTAGGCGAGGGCGTAGCCGACCAACTGGTTCAGGATCGGATTGTCGGCCGGATTGCTGCCGGGTGCATAGCGCTGCAGGAAGGCCCAGAGGACTTCAGGTCCCTCGGCGTTGCAGACGCCTGCGAGGTTCAACAGCATGCCGAAGGAAACCGGCATCTTCTCGCCGGGGGCGTTGTCGCCGTGGATGTGGAAGACAGGATTGGCGTAGCGCTCGGCTCCCGATTGCCCCGGGAACTTCTCCAGGAAAGCGAGATAGTCGTCGACGGTACGCGGTATGACGTCGAAATGTAGCCGCTTGGCCGCCTTCGGCTTCTGGAACATGTAGAGTGAGAGCGTCTCGGGCGAGGCGTAGGTCAGCCAGTCCTCGATCGTCAGGCCGTTGCCCTTCGACTTCGATATCTTCTCGCCCTTCTCGTCCAGGAACAGTTCGTAGGTAAAGCCCTCCGGCGGCTGCCGCCCGAGCGCCCGCGAGATCTGCCCCGACAGCTTGACCGAATCGATCAGGTCCTTGCCCGACATCTCGTAGTCGACGCCGAGCGCCACCCAGCGCATGGCCCAGTCGCACTTCCACTGCAGCTTGCAGTGCCCACCGGTGACCGGCACCTCGATCTCATCGCCGTCATCGTCGCGATAGGTGATGGTTCCCTTCCCGGGATCGGTGGCGATCACCGCTGCCTGCAGCACCCGGCCCGTCTTCGCGCAGATCGGCAGGAAGGGAGAATAGGTGGAGGCTCGCTCGGCCCTGAGGCTCGGCAGCATGATCGCCATCACCGCGTCGTAGTTCCTGAGTACGCCGAGGAGGGCTTCGTCGAAGCGGCCGGAGGCGTACCAGTCGGCGGCCGACTGGAACTCGTACTCGAAGCCGAACTGATCCAGAAAGGCCTGCAGGCGGGCGTTGTTGTGTGCTCCGAAGGAGGAATGCGTGCCGAAGGGGTCGGGCACCCGGCAGAGCGGCTTGCCCAAATGTTCGCGCAGCATCTCCTGGTTCGGCACATTGTCCGGTACCTTGCGGAAGCCGTCCATGTCGTCGGAGAAGGCGAACAGCCTGGTCGGGATCGCCGACAGCTTCTGGAAGGCCCGGCGCACCATGGTGGTGCGCGCCACCTCGCCGAAAGTGCCGAGATGCGGCAGGCCCGAGGGGCCGTAGCCGGTCTCGAACAGGACGTATCCCTTCGGGGGCGGGCTCTTCTCGAAGCGCTTTACCAGCTTCTCGGCTTCCTGGAACGGCCAAGCGTTGCTCGCGAGATAGGTGGCGGCTGCGTCGGTCATGGTCTCGTCTTCTTCGAGGTCAGACGGCAGTGGGTCAGACGACCTTGCCGGGATTCATGATGCCCTGGGGATCGAGGGCCGCTTTGAGTTTCCGCATCAAGTCGATCTCGAGCGGCTGCTTGTAGTGCGTGATCTCCTCGCGCTTCAGCCGACCCAAACCGTGCTCGGCCGATATCGAGCCGCCGAGCTCATGCGCAATGCCGTGCACGATGTCGGATACTTCGTGCCATTGGTCCAGGAACCATTTCTTGTCGCTTCCGAGAGGCTGGCTCGGATTGAAATGCACGTTGCCGTCGCCGATATGGCCGAAGGCGATGATGCGCACGCCCGGGATCAGCTTCTCCACCGCCGCGGTCGCCCGCTCGATGAAGGTCGCCATCAGCGACACCGGCACGGAGATGTCGTGCTTGATCGAGCCGCCTTCGGGCCGCTGGCTCTCCGACATGCTCTCGCGCAGCTTCCACAGCTCCTTCGCCTGCGCCTCGCTCTCGGCGAGTACGGCATCCAGCACCAGGCCGCGCTCGAGCCCCTCGGCCAGCACGCCTTCCATCGTGGCGCGCAACTCGTCGCCGGCACGGCCGGAAGTCATCTCCATGATCACGTACCAGTCGTGGCGTGTCTGCATCGGGTCGCGCGTGCCGGGGATGTGGCGCAGCACGAAGTCGACCCCGATGCGGGGCAGAAGCTCGAAGCTCGACACCTGACCACCCGAATCGCGCTTTGCGACTCCGAGCAGTTCGACCGCTGCCTCGACGCTCGGCACCGCGGCGAAGGCCGTGGTGGTCGCGCGGGGACGCGGGAACAGCTTCAGCACTGCCGCGGTGATGATGCCGAGAGTCCCCTCAGCGCCGATGAATAGCTGCTTCAGGTCGTACCCGGTGTTGTCCTTGCGCAAGCCGCGCAAGCCATTCCAGACCTGACCGTCGGGCAGCACGACTTCCACGCCCAGAACCAGCTCGCGCGTGTTGCCATAGCGTAGGACCGCGTTCCCACCGGCGTTGGTGGAAAGATTGCCACCCACCGTCGCCGTACCCTCGGAAGCGATGCGAAGCGGAAACATCCGGTCGTGCTTTTCCGCCTCGTCATGCAGCACCGCGAGCGGAAGCCCCGCTTCCACGGTGATGGTGTCATTGGCGAGGTCGACCGCCCGCACGCCGCGCATGCGGTTCAGGCTGAGCACGATCTCCTTGCCACCATCGAAGGGCACGCTGCCGCCGACCAGGCCGGTATTGCCGCCCTGCGGAACGATGTGCGTACCGCTTTCGGCACAGATGCGCACCACGGCGGCGACCTCCGCCGTCGACGACGGGCGGACGATCAGCGCCGCGCGGCCCGTGTAGAGATCGCGCGGTTCCTTCAGATAGGCCGCCATCTCGGCCGGGTCGGCAATGAAGCCGCGCGGCCCGACGGCGGCCTTGATCCGTTCCAGGGCAAGTTCGGGAATCGCGTTCATGGCGCCTAGATGGCGGCCTCCTTCTTCAGCCGGGTTTCGACCAGATGGGCGAAGAAGCTGGCGCCGAGGGGCAGCACATCGTCGTTGAAGTCATAGCCCGGATTGTGCACCTCGCAGCCGCCCTCTGTGCCGCCCTGGCCGATCAGCATGAAGGCGCCGGGCACGGTGTTCAGCATGAAGGAGAAGTCCTCGGAGGCCATGACGAGCTGCCCGTTGCGGTCGACATTGGCTTCGCCGACCAGATCGGCGGCGATGTCGGCGGCGAACTCGGCTTCCGTCGGGTTATTGACCAGCGGCGGATAGATCTCGCGCACATCGGCCCGCACGGTGGCCCCCAGGCCCTCGCCGATGCCGCGGGCGACCCGCTCGATATTCGCCTTCAACGTCTTCATCACCTCCGGCTTGAAGGCGCGGATGGTGCCGCGGAGCACAGCGCTTTCCGGGATCACGTTGTAGGCATCGCCGGCATGCATCTGGGTGACGCTGATGACGGCCGAGTCATGCGGGCTGACGTTGCGGGCGACGATGGACTGCAGCGCGGTGATGATCTGGCCGCCGACGACCACAGGGTCGATGCCGCTTTCGGGCCGCGCCCCATGCGCGCCCTTGCCGGTGATGTGGATGTCGAACAGGCCAGCCGCGGCCATCATCGGGCCGGAGCGGATGGAGAATTTGCCCACCGGAAGGTTCGGTCGGTTGTGCATGCCGAAGACCGCTTCGCAGGGAAACTTGTCGAATAGGCCTTCCTCGACCATGACGCGGCCGCCGCCCATGCCTTCCTCAGCCGGCTGGAAGATGAAATGGACGGCACCTTCGAAGTTCCGGGTCTCCGAGAGGTACTTGGCGGCGCCTAGCAGCATCGTCGTATGGCCGTCATGCCCGCAGGCATGCATGCGCCCGGCATGGGTAGACCGATGCGCGAATGTGTTCAGCTCATCCATGGGCAGCGCGTCCATGTCGGCCCGCAATCCCACCGCGCGGGGAGAATTGCCGACCCGGATGGTCCCGACCACGCCGGTCTTGGCTATCCCGGTGACGACATCGCAGCCGAAATCCTTCAGTTTCTGCGCCACGATGGCCGAAGTGCGCGCCTCTTCGAAACCCAGTTCCGGGTGGGCGTGGATATCCCGGCGCCAGGCGGTCATCTGGTCGTGGAAGGCGGCGATCTTCGGCTCGATCTTCATGGGGCTGTTGCTCCTCGCGCGGGACGTGCATTCAAGCAGGACAGGTGGCCAAGCGCCACGGCGCTCAGGATGTTTGCCAGGGCGGTCGGGAATGCGCAAAGTACATGACAGCTTTGCATCTCACCGGGGAGTATACTTATGGCATCCAAAACGGTTCTTGCGGCGGTGGCAGGATTTGTCGGCCTGCTGGCCATGGATGGCGCACCGGCACTGGCCCAGCAGAAATTCATCACCATCGGCACCGGTGGTGTAACCGGCGTGTACTACGCCGTGGGTGGCGCGGTTTGCCGTCTGGTCAACAAGGACCGCAAGACGCACGGGTTGCGATGCTCGGTGGAATCCACCGGCGGATCTGTTTTCAACATCAACACCATCAAGTCGGCCGAACTCGACCTCGGCATGGCCCAGTCGGACGCCCAGTACCTCGCAACCAAGGGACAGGGCGCCTTCAAGGACGCCGGTGCCTGGGGAGATCTGAGGGCCGTCTTCTCGGTCCATCCGGAGCCGTTCACCGTACTGTCGCGTAAGGAAGCGAACATCACCAAGTTCGAGGACTTCAAGGGCAAGCGCTTCAACATCGGCAATCCGGGATCAGGCACTCGCTCCTCGATGGAGGAACTTCTCGGAGCGATGGGATGGAAGACATCGGACTTCTCGCTCGCATCAGAGTTGAAAGCCGACGAGCACGGCCCGGCGCTCTGTGACAACAAGATCGACGGCTTCTTTTACGCCGTCGGCCATCCCTCGGCGAACATCCAGGATCCGACCACGACCTGTGGTGCCAAGCTTGTGCCTCTGACCGGGGCGGCAGTGGAAAAGCTGCTGGGCGAGAAGCCCTACTATGCCCGCGCCACCATCCCGGGCGGCATGTATGCAGGCAACTCGGCGCCGACCACCACTTACGGTGTTCTGGCAACCATGGTCTCCTCAGCCAAGGTGCCGGACGACGTGATCTACAATGTGGTGAAGGCCGTGTTCGAGAATTTCGACGAGTTCAAGAAACTGCATCCGGCCTTCGCTTCGCTGGATGCTAAGGCGATGGTCAAGGACGGCCTGTCTGCGCCGCTGCACCCCGGGGCGGTGAAGTACTACAAGGAAAAGGGCTGGATGTGATGCTGCGTCGGCGCTGACCGGCGTGAGCGAGACGGCGCGGCAGCGGGCGAGCGAAGTCCAGCTGCAGGAAATGGTTGCGGCCGCCGACCTCGGCGGCCGCAAGCTTGTGGGGCCGAGCGGTTCGCTGCTCTTCTGGGTCGCCGTCGCTTGGTCGCTCTTTCAGCTTTGGTACGCATCGCCGCTGCCCTTCACTTTCGGCGTCCTGGTCCTGAACGACACGGAGGCGCGGGCGATACATCTCGCCTTTGCCTTGTTCCTTTGCTTCCTCGCCTATCCGGCCGGAAGACGCTCGGCCCGCGACCGGGTGCCGATCGCCGACTGGGGGTTGGCCCTCATCGGTGCCGCTGTCGCGGCGTACATATTCGTCTTTTACGTGTCCCTATCCACCCGTCCGGGGCAACCGAACACGGCGGACCTCGTCATCGGTGTCGCCGGTGTGTTGATCCTCCTGGAGGCGACGCGCCGGGCGCTCGGCCCGCCACTGGTCATCGTGTCTTTGGTTTTCCTGACCTACACGTTTCTGGGGCCCCTGATGCCGGAAGTCATCCAGCACAAGGGCGCATCGATTTCCCGCGTGGTCTCGCACCAGTGGCTCACGACGGAGGGTGTGTTCGGGGTGGCTCTCGGGGTCTCGGCGGGCTTCGTTTTCCTCTACGTGTTGTTCGGATCGCTCTTGGAGAATGCCGGCGCCGGCAACTGGATGATGCAGATTTCCTTTGCCCTCCTCGGTCATCTGAAAGGTGGGCCGGCGAAGGTGGCTGTGGTTTCGTCGGCACTGAATGGGGTCATCTCGGGTTCGTCGATCTCCAATGTCGTTTCCGGTGGCATCTTCACCATACCGATGATGAAACGGACCGGACTTTCGGGCGTGAAGGCCGGCGCGATCGAGACCGCCTCGTCGATCAATGGCCAGATCATGCCGCCGGTCATGGGGGCCGCGGCCTTCCTGATGGTGGAGTACGTCGGAATTCCCTACTCGGAGATCGTGAAGCACGCGATCCTGCCGGCCGTCATCTCCTATGTTGCGCTTTTCTATATCGTCCATCTGGAAGCATTGAAGATCGGTGCTCAGTCGCTGCCTCGGGCAAAGGTGCGGACGCCACTGCAACGCCTCGCCGTCACCGGGATGGGATGGGCCGGCACGATCCTGGTGGTCTGCGGCATATACTACCTGATCAGGGGAATCGAAGCGGCGTTCGGGGCCGTGGCCCCGTGGCTGGTAATGGCGCTGGGCATTGGGTTCTATGTCGGATTGCTGGCTTATGCTGCCCGCCATGCCGATCTTCAGCCGGATGATCCGAACGCGCCGCTGGTAACGGTGCCCGAGACTTGGCCCGTGGCGCGCACCGGTCTGCACTTCATCCTGCCGATCGCGGTGCTGCTCTGGTGCCTGATGGTCGAGGAGATGTCGCCCGGCCTCTCGGCATTCTGGGCGAGCATCACCATAATCTCCATCGTGGTCACGCAGCGACCGTTGCTGGCGTTGTTCCGGGGGGATCGCGACCTGGGCGGGGCCGTGACCCGGGGCGTACGGGAACTGATCGAAGGTTTGCATCTCGGCGCCCGCAACATGATCAGTATCGGCATCGCCACCGCCACGGCCGGCATTGTCGTCGGTACGGTCACGCTGACCGGCATGGGCTTGATGATGACCGACTTCATCGAGTTGCTTTCGGGCGGCAACGTCATCGTCATGCTTCTGCTTACCGCCTTCGCCAGCCTGATCCTGGGCATGGGCATCCCGACTACGGCGAACTACATCCTGGTCGCCACGCTGATGGCACCGGTGATCGTCGATATCGCCGCTCAGGGCGGACTCGCCATTCCCCTGATCGCCGTCCATCTCTTCGTCTTCTATTTCGGAATCATGGCGGATGTGACGCCACCGGTCGGGCTGGCGGCCTATGCGGCCGCCGCCATTTCCGGCGAGGATCCGATCAAGACCGGCTTCCAGGGCGCGTTCTATTCGCTGCGTACCGCCTTGCTCCCGTTTATTTTCATCTTCGAGCCGCAGATCCTGCTGATCGGGCTGCACGCTTGGTGGGAGCTTCCGGTGGTGATCGTCTCGGCCACTGCAGCCATGTGTTTCTTCGCTGCTGGAACCATGGGCTGGTTCCTGAGCCGGAGTAGATGGTGGGAATCCGCCGGCCTTCTCCTGGTGGCTCTGGTATTGCTGCGACCGGGATTGGTTTGGGATGAGCTCTATCCGCCCTACACGACGCTTCCCGCGTCGGAATTGGAGCGCGTGCTCGACGCCGTGCCGGTGGGCGGGAGGATCGAATTCACCGTGACGGGAACCACGCTCGAAGGGGACGATCTACGCAAGACGGTCAATATACCGCTCGGCGATGAGGGCCGCGGTCGAGAGCGACTTCTGAGCGCCGGGGTGCAGGTGATCGCTGCGGGGTCGGAGCTTGTTCTAGGGCCGGTTCGCTTTGGTTCCTACGCGAAGAAGATAGGCTTGGAACCCGGTCTCGTGATCGAGGAGGTGAGGGAGCCGGCCGAGCGGCCGTCGCCGTTCTTGCTGGTGGGCCCGGCGCTCGGCCTGGCCGGGCTGATTGCCGTCGTTCAGCTCTCGCGTCGCCGCCAGTTGATGCGCCTAACCATTTGAACGTCCAGCAATTTTCGCAAAATGCGATTTTGCCCAATCTCGGGCTGGGAATGGTAAACTCCTTCGAGTCATGCAAACCATCACAGATACCGACACTTTGGCGGCGTTCTGCAGCCGGATGAGCGCGGCGCCCTACGTCACCGTGGATACGGAGTTCATGCGGGAAAGCACTTTCTTCCCGAAGCTCTGCCTTGTCCAGGTTGCGGGGCCCGACGAAGCCGCCGCGATCGACCCCCTCTCGGAAGGAATGGATCTCGCACCATTCCTGGACCTGTTGCGAAACAGAGACGTCATCAAGGTGTTTCATGCCGCCCGACAGGATCTCGAGATCTTTCTCAACCTGATGGGGGAGATTCCAGCGCCGATCTACGACACCCAGGTAGCGGCGATGGTTTGCGGGTTTGGCGAACAGGCCTCCTACGAGACGCTCTGCGCCAAGCTGGCCAAGGCCAACATCGACAAGTCTTCGCGCTTCACCGACTGGAGCAGGCGGCCGCTATCGGAACGCCAGTTGTCCTACGCATTGTCGGACGTGACGCATCTTCGGACGGTCTATCAGAAGCTGGAAAGTCGGATCGCTCGGACCGGCCGCGCCTCTTGGGTCGCCGAGGAACTCGCGCTGCTGTCGGACGTGTCGACCTATGTGGTCGACCCGCCCGAGGCTTGGCGGCGCATCAAGACACGCACCAACAACCCACGTTTCCTCGCCGTATTGCGCGAACTGGCCGCGTGGCGCGAACTGGAGGCGCGATCGCGTGATATTCCGCGGAGCCGCGTATTGCGCGACGAGGCGTTGTTGGAAATCGCGAGCGACCCCCCGAAGGGGGCCGAGGGCTTGGCGCGCGTGCGCGGCCTGTCGAAGAACCTGGCCGAAGGCCGGCAGGGCCAGGCCATCCTGGCCGCGTTGAAGAAGGTCGAGGGGATGGACCCCTCCGAGTTTCCCAAGGTGGAGCGGGAGACGCAGAGACAGCGGGCGCCGGGACCGATAATCGAACTGCTCAAGGTATTGCTCAAGTTGCAATGCGATGCGCATGACGTGGCTCAGAAACTGATCGCGACCACGGATGAATTGGAGAAACTCGCTGTCGAGGAGGCCGACGACTTGCCGGTTCTGCACGGATGGCGCCGGGAGGTCTATGGTGAGGCTGCGCTGAAGCTGAAGCGCGGTGAATTGGCGCTCGCCATCCGCAAAGGCCGGCTGGAAGCGATCCCGATCCCTCGCAAGGACCCCGATATCGAGGCGGTCGCTTCGGCCGCGCAATAGCGCTTTGCCTTTCTGCGGCTTGACCACCGGGTTCTGGGCTTTATGTGTACATGCACATAAATCGGAGGGCGGGGGCCCATGTCGCAGTCGCAAGCGTCTCAGCCATCGGCAGCGGGGAATCGTCTCCTCGTCCTGATTGCCGGCAGCGCCATCCTTCTGGTGATGTTCGGAACGCGGCAGAGCTATTCCGTCTTCATGAAGCCGATGACGTCCGACCTCGGCTGGACCCGCGAGTCCTATTCGCTGGCGCTCGGACTTTCGCAGTTGACCTGGGGCCTGGCGCAACCCTTCGCCGGCGCGCTGGCCGTGAAATACGGAGCCGCGCGGGTAGGGGCGGTTGCCGCCTTCGTCTCCGCTTTGGGGATGATTGCTTCGGCCTACGCGCCGACCCCACTGGTTTTTCAGCTGACCGCCGGCATGATCGTGGGCACTTTCGGCGCGGGCAGCGGCTTCGCGGTCATCCTGGCCGCCCTGGCGCAGGTGTATCCGCCAGAGAAGCGCACGCTGGTCATGGGCGTCGGCACCTCGGTCGCCTCGCTTGGACAGTTCGTCTTCGTGCCGATGGCCGCCGGTTTCATCGATGCCTATGGCTGGCACCTGGCGCTGGTGATCATGGGAGGCTTCGGCCTGCTCGCGGCGGTTTTTTCAGGGGCGCTCCCGGGAAAACAGGCGAGCGTGCCCGGGCATCAGCAGTCCTGGAGCGAGGCGACGCGCGAGGCGCTCGGCCATAGCGGCTTTCGCCTGCTCTCCGCCGCCTATTTCGTCTGCGGCTTCCACGTCGCATTCATCGGTGCGCATCTGCCCGCATTCCTGAACGACCAGGGACTGGATCCGCGCATCGGCGCCTGGGCCATCGCCATGATCGGCGCCGGCAATGTCATCGGCTCCTTCGCGGCGGGCGCGCTCGGAATGCGCATGCGCAAGCGTTCGGTGCTGGCGGCGATCTATTTCCTCCGCGCGGTGGTCATCCTGGCCTTCATCAGCTTCCCGGTCACCGTGGGATCGGCCATGGCATTCGCGGTTGCCATGGGGCTTCTCTGGCTTTCGACAGTTCCGCTGACCACGGGCATCGTGGGCCAGGTCTTCGGCATGCAGCATTTCGCGATGCTGAACGGCATCGCCTTCATGCTGCACCAGGTGGGTGCGATCATCGGCGTGTGGCTGGGCGGCCGGATGTTCGATGCCACCGGCTCCTATGATGTCGCATGGTGGGTCGCCATTGGGCTCGGCGTCTTTGCCGCCCTCTGCTGCCTGCCGGCCGACGACCGTACGATCGTGCGTTCACCTCAACCGGCGATGCGCTAACATCGGCGCATGCTCGCGCAACATCTCCACCTGCTTCTCGCCGCCCTTCTCTGGCTGTTCCTGCATATCGGGATCTCCGGCACGCCGCTGCGGGGCGTGCTGGTGGCGCGGGTGGGGGCAGGTGGTTTCCAGATCGCATATTCGACCTTGTCGGCGATCAGCCTCGGGCTCCTGATATGGACCTATGGACGGGCCAGCAATCCCGAGACGTTCTACGGTCTGTGGGTGGTCGAGGCCTGGATGTATTGGGTGCCCTTCCTGGCTATGCCGGTCGCACTGCTGTTCTTCATCGGTGCGGTGACAGTGAAGAACCCGACCGCCGTCGGGGCGGAGCGCGCGCTGGACGACGCGGATGCGGCGCGAGGCATCCTGCGCATCACGCGACACCCGATGCTGTGGGCTTTCACGCTCTGGGCACTGGCCCATCTGTTCGCCAATGGCGACCTCGCTTCGGTCATTCTTTTTCTCACCATCGCGATCACGGCGCTCGCGGGGATGCCCAGCATCGACGCCAAGCGGCGGGCGGGCAATCCCGGCGGCTGGGCGAATTATGCAGCGCGCACCTCGATCGTTCCCTTTGTCGCCATCGCGGCCGGACGCAACCGTCTGGCACTGGGCGAGATCGGGCTGTGGCGTCCGGCCCTCGCCATCTTCCTCTGGATAGCGCTGATGCACGCCCATCCATTCCTCATCGGTGTCTCCGCGATGCCGTTCTGATGTCCACGGTAGGGAGGATCAAACGATGCGGTTCGAGCATCTGGATTTCGAAATGCGCGGCAATGTCGCCTGGATCACTCTCAACCGCCCCCAGGTGTTCAACGCCCTCAATATGAAGATGGCGGAAGAACTGATGCATGCCGCGATTGCCTGCGACGAGGATCCGGCGGTGCGATGCGTGGTCCTGACCGGGGCTGGCAAGGCCTTCTTCGCCGGCGGGGATCTGGCCAGTTTCGCCGCGGCCGGCAGCAGGGCCCCGAGCCTCATGAAGGAGATGACGACCTATTTCCACGGCGCCATCTCGCGCTTCGCCCGGATGGATGCGCCCTTGATCGCCGCGGTCAACGGGGTGGCCGCCGGTGCCGGCTTCTCCATGATGCTGGCCTGCGACCTCGCGATCGTGGCGAAGTCGGTGAAATTCACCATGGCCTATACCCGCGCCGGGCTGACCCCCGATGGAGGTTCGACCTACTATCTCGCCCGGGCAATCGGCCTGCGCCGTGCGACCGAACTCGCGCTCACCAACCGTACGCTATCGGCGGAGGAGGGACTCGCCTGGGGCTTCGTCAACCGTGTCGTGGCGGATGCGGATCTGATGAGTGAGGTGGGCGCGCTGGCAGCAGACCTATCCGCCGGACCGACGAAGGCATTCGGCGGGGCGAAGCGCCTCATCTCCACTGGTCTTGATCAGTCGCTCGAAACACAGATGGAACTGGAAGCCCGCAGCATCGCCGATATGGCCCGCACTGCCGACGGCCGCGAAGGTATCGCCGCCTTTCTTGCCAAGCGTGCTGCCGTGTTCAAGGGCGCGTAGGCAGCCCTGTTCGGTCGCCGCGCCTTACCGGTCCCGAGAGTCGCCGTCGGGCCTGTGGACAGGGACGGAATTGATGCACACACGCAATGCGCTGGCTCGCGCATCATTCGGGTTCGGCTTGGCCTCCAGCCATCGCTTCGTGCAGGCTGGGACAGATGCGCAGTGAAGCCCTCGCCCTCCTTCTCGCCATTCCGCTGGAACTCTTGGTGTTCGGTGTCGTGGCTCCGCTCCGTGGCGCCGACTTGGCCCTCGCTCGCGCGCTCGCCCGGCTGGACAAGCCCGAGCGCGGCGAAACCACGCGCCGGGTCCGTGGCGCCATCATGCTGGCAGCCGCGATCGTAGCCGCCGGACTGACAGGTTGGATTCTCGAGCATCTCGGGCACAGGCTCGGCTGGCCGGTGCTGGTCCAGACGGCGGTGCTCGCACTCACACTTCGGTCGGGGACAATGGCGCGCGCGGTGGTGGGCGCTCTGGTCGATGCCGACTATCAGCGCAATCGCGAGCGGGTCACCGTGATCGTTCGAGCCCTGGTCGAAGGGCTGCTGGCGCCGGCGCTCTATTTTCTGCTGTTCGGCCTTGCCGGTGCGGCTGTGTTCCGTGCCGCTTCCTCGGTCGCCCGAGCCACAGCCGAGCGGCCCGTGATCGGCCTCGCTGCACATCGAGTCCATTGGCTGCTGCTGGCCCCGCCTGGCGTAGTGGCAGCGGCGCTGCTGGTGCTGGCTTCGATCTTCGCTCCCGGTGGCAATCCCTCAGGCGCGGCCCGCTTCGCCCTCTTCCCCGGCCGCGCGGCGATCGCCATCCCCGGTGGACGGGCCGTGGCCGCCGCGGCCGGTAGTTTCGGAATTGCCGTCGAAGGTGAGGGTGGCTGGATCGGTCCGGCTTCGGGTCGCGCCCGCATCGTCTCGCAGGACGTGATGCGTACCGCGGTCCTGTGTGGTGTCGCGGGCACCCTGTTCGTTGTCTGCTTGATCCTGGGGATCGCCGCCGGTTAGGAAAGCAATTTGATCCATTCAGGTTGAACCCGTGTGGTTCAACCTGAATGGATATTTCTCTTAGCCGCTGGTCGCGTCGGCTCTTCTCAGCGCCTCGTAGAGGGGGGCGGCATTCGGTGCTTCCACTTCGCGGCGGAAGATGATGCCCTCCGGGGTCACCGAGCGGCCGTAATAGGCGTAGTTCATGCGCTCCCGCGCGGCGATCACGGCGCCCTCGAGGGAAATGCCGGCAAACAGGCCCTTGGTCTTGGCGAAGGAGTAAATGTCGGCGTTGAGCGCTGTGGTGGTCGAGGCTTCCAGACCCTTCCCGACCGGCCCCGCAGCGATGGAGGCGTCGGCGCCGAGCTTCATCTGACTCTGAATGACCGCCTTGAGGCCGCCATTGGTCATGATCAGCAGCAGGACCTCGCTGGCGTTGGCGCCGATCTGCAGTCCTACCGAACCTGCCCCCAACGTATAGAAGGCAGGGGCTGTCCATGCTCCGGTATTCGCGTCCCGGCCGACCAGGATTCCGCTCCCGCCCTCGCCCCCGATGATGAATCCCGCCTTGAAGATGTTCGGGAAGATCAACAAACCCTTGGCCCGCGGGAAAATCTTGCGCATCTCGGGATAGTCCGGATCGCGAAGAAACCCCTCGACGGTGAGGCGGCAGCGGTCGATCAGATCCTGCTCTTCGGTGGCGAAGGCAGGCCGTGCGAGAGCCAAGAGCGGCGCGCTCGCAAGCAGGGTACGGCGCGAAAGCATGGTGCTCCTCCGAGCGTTCGTGACGATTCGTCGCCGGCAGTCTATCACCTTGGCCGCCGACGGTTGCATGGAGCACCGCGATCACGGCGATAAACGGACAGCAATGTGGCCACACGGACCGGTACGCCGGTCGCATTTTGCCAGTAGGGAACGACCGGTCCGATGGTCGGTCGTGTATTGCGAGGAGCAGCACCGATGGAAGCGCTGAGAACCCCGGAGGAGCGGTTCGCCGACCTGCCCGATTTCCCCTATGCGCCGCGATACATGGACGACTTGCCCGGCTTCGAGGGCCTTCGCGCGGCCGTCATCGACGAGGGGCCGAAGGAGGCGGGGCACGTGTTTCTCTGCCTGCATGGCGAGCCCACCTGGAGCTACCTGTATCGGAAGATGATGCCGTTCTTCCTCGCCGCCGGCGGGCGGGTGGTGGCGCCGGACTTCTTCGGCTTCGGCCGATCGGACAAGCCGGTGAACGACGGCGACTACAGTTTCCACTTCCACCGGAACCACCTGCTGGCGCTGATCCGCCGGCTCGATCTCCACCGCATCACGCTGGTGGTGCAGGACTGGGGCGGGCTGCTCGGCCTGACCCTGCCGGTGGAAGCCGACATGCGGGGGCGGATCGACCGGCTGATCGTCATGAATACCGCCATCGCGGTGGGCGAACCCGCCAGTCCCGGCTTCAAGGCATGGCGGGCCTTCGTCGCGCGCAGCCCCGACCTGGCCGTCGGCGGCCTGATGAAGCGGGCGGTACCGCAGCTGACCACGGCGGAAGTGGCCGCCTATGACGCGCCCTATCCCGACCAGCGATACAAAGCCGGGGTGCGTGCCTTTCCGCAACTGGTGATGACCGATCCGGGCATGCCGGGTGTCGCGGAATCGAAAGCGGCCGCCGTCTTCTGGGCGAATGAGTGGACGGGAAAGAGCTTCATGGCCTGCGGTGGCGCCGACCCGGTCTTCGATCCTGCGCATATGGAGGCATTGCGGGCCGGTATCCGCGGCTGTCCGCCGGCGCTGCTGATCCCCGAGGCGGGACATTTCGCGCAGGAATGGGGAGATGAGATCGCTCGGGAGGCATTGGCGCAGTTCGCATCGACCTGACAGGCGGTGCTCATCCGGAGGCATGCCGCGGCGCGGAGGCGGGGTGCCGGGGCTGAATCGGCCGGCTGGGCCTGAGGAATCCGCATGGCTGAGGGCGGGCCGCGCCGCTTGACGCCGCGGAGGCGGGGGATGACAGTTCGCTGCCCCTGCCGTCCGGAGGATGTCCGATGAACGCCGTCACCCCGATCAAGCGCGAAACCGCGATCCCAGACGGCATCAGCGCCGAGGAATGGGCGGTTCGTGTCGACCTCGCGGCGCTCTACCGGCTCTGTGCCCACTACAACTGGACCGACCTGATCTACACCCATATCTCGGCCCGGGTGCCGGGGCCGGAGCATCACTTCCTGATCAATCCCTACGGGATGATGTTCCAGGAGATCACCGCCTCTTCGCTCCTTAAGGTCGATCACGAGGGCAACGTGCTGACGCCCTCGCCTTATCCCTTCAACAAGGCGGGCTTCGTCATCCACGGCGCCGTGCACATGGCGCGCGATGACGCGCATTACGTCATCCACCTGCACACCAAGGACGGCGTCGCCGTCTCGGCGCAGAAATGCGGCCTCCTGCCGCTCAGCCAGCATGCGATGGCGAGCCTGCCGTTCCTCGCCTATCACGACTACGAGGGCATCGCGCTGGACGAGGACGAGCGCGTCCGCCTGGTGGCCGACCTCGGCGACAAGACCCAGATGATCCTGCGCAACCACGGCACGCTGGTTACCGGCACCACGGCATCGGAAGCCTGGGTCGCGATCCACAACCTGGAACGCTCTTGCTCGATCCAGGTCGCTGCGATGGCCGGGGGCACCGAACTCAATATCCCCACGCAGTCTGCCGTCGACACGGTGGCCCGGCAGGTGAAACCCAGCCCGGAGCGCAGGAACATGTCGATGTCCTCGGACCTCGCTTGGCCGGCGATGCTGCGGATGCTGGACGCCAAGGATCCGGGCTTTCGAAATTGATGCTGAAATTAAAGTAATCATTGAACACTTATGATGCTGGTGATTGCCGGCCGGTCGGCTGGCGTCTAGCGTTTCTCTTGAGCGACGTCACAAAGACGCGCGGGGAGGTATCCGAATGAAGCAGTTGGTGACCGGCTTTGCCGGCGTGGCCTGCCTCGTCCTTTCCTTCGGGGCGGAGGCGCAACAGAACGCGGCAGAACTTCGCTATACCACCGGCGCGCCGGACAAGACCCCCTGGGTCACGCAGCTGCGCCGTTTCGAAAAGGACGTCGAGGAGGAGAGCAAGGGCGTCGTCAAGATTTCCTCCTTCATCGGGGCCCAGCTCGGCAACGAGCAGGACACGATGCAGCAGGTGGCGCGCGGCCGCATCGACATGGGTGGCTTCTCCAACGGCGCGGTGGCCCTGGTGGCGCCGGAGCTGGCATTGCTCGGCCTGCCTTTCTATTTCCGCACCACCGCCGAGCAGGACTGCGTGCTCGACAACCACATGCTGAACCCGGTGTCGGACTTGCTGGCCAAGAAGGGCGTGCGGTTTCTCGGCTGGACGGAAGTCGGTACCGCCGACGTGGTCGGCAAGAAGCCATATCTGGTGCCCGCCGACGTGAAGGGCCTGAAGGCCGCGGCGGCGAGCAACAAGGTGTCCGCCGTGATGTGGTCGACACTGGGCGCCAATCCGACACCCGTCGGCATCACCGAGATCGCCTCCGCCTTCCAGACCGGCCTCGTCGACGTGAACTCGACCGTGGTGACCTTCTACCTGCCCTCCGGCCTTGCCAAGGTCGCGCCGGTCCTGAGCCGGGTGGAGCTGTCGGATGCGCCCGGTATCGTGCTGATCAATGCGAAGTCCTACGAGAAGCTCAACGCGGAGCAGAAGGGCGGTCTCGACCGGGCGATGGCCCGCCGGTCTGCTTCGCTGCTGCGCGCCGAGATCCGCGGCTTCGAGGAGACACTGCGCGGCATGCACGTGAAGGCGGGCGGCCAGGTGGTGCAGCCGACCCCGGCGCAGCGCGAAGAGTGGCGCAAGGCGTTGCAGCCGGCCTGGCCCAGGATGGTTCAGGAGATCGGCGGCGAGGCCCAGAGGTTCTACAAGCAGATCGAGGCGGGCAGGGCAGCCTGCGAGAAGAAGGCCTGAGCCAACCCGACGGATGAGGGCGGCTCCGGCGGTTCCGGAGCCGCGCCCCCTCCAACAGATCCGGGACGCGAAGCATGAGCAATCCGCCGACTGCGGCCAGCGCTGCGGCGCCTGAATCCGTTCGTCGGATTCTCGACATCTGGCACCGCGGCGAGTGCTGGCTGGCAGTCGTCTGCTTCGCCTTCATCGCCCTCATCCTGGTGCTCGACGTGGCGGGGCGCGAGGCGTTGGGCCCGATCCTGCGGCTGCTCGGCATCGATGCCGGACCGACCGGCATCTTCGCCTCGCAGCGGCTCGCCATCTTCGCGCTGATGATCGGCAGCTTCGCCGGCATCGGCATCGCCACCGCGACGGGAAGCCACCTGGTGCCACGGGTGGGTTTCGCCTGGACGCCCGCCCGCTGGGCGGGATTTGTCGACCGGCTCGCGGACGCGATCACCGGTTTCTTCCTGCTGGGCGTGGCCTGGTATGGCGTCCACTTCGTGCGTTCCACCTACGAGGCCGACCTGCGCACGCCCATGCTCGACTGGGTGGTCTGGCCGATCCAGAGTGCCATTCCGCTCGGCTTCACCTCGGCGGGCTTGCGTTGCTTCTTCTTCGCCGCCTGGCCGGACCTGCGGCCAAAGCCGCCGGAGGTGCAGGAATGATGGGCTTCGCGCTCGGCCTCGTCGTCGTCGCGGGGCTGGCGCTGCGCCAGCCGTTGCTCATCATCCTCCTGGCCGTCGCCGCCTTCGTCCATCTCGTCTGGGGAAGGGGTGAACTCGATTACATCGTCGAGGACATGTGGGTCGGCCTCGACAAGGAACTGATCCTGTCTATCCCGCTCTTCATCCTGTGCGGCAACGTGATGACGCGCGGGTCGATCGCCCAGCGCCTGGTCGACATCCTGGCCGCCATCACCCGGCCCTTGCCCGGCGGCCTCGCGGTCGCCTGCATCCTCTCCTGCGCGGTCTTCGCCGCCATTTCCGGGTCGTCCATCGTCACCATGCTGGCGGTCGGGTCGGTGATGTATCCGGCCATGCGGCAGGCGGGATACGACCTGAAGTTCTCGATGGGGGCGATCATGTCGGGCGGCACGCTCGGCATCATCATCCCCCCGTCCATTCCCATGATCATCTACGGCCTCGTCACCGAGACCTCGATCATCGACCTGTTCGCTGCCGGGATCGGGCCCGGGCTCCTGATCACCGGCGTCCTCTCCGCTTATGCGATCTGGGTCAACCGGCACCGGCCGCCGGAACGCTTCGAGATGGATCGGTTCCTCCGCGCCTTCAAGCGTGGCATCTGGGCCATGATGATGCCGGTGATCATGCTGGGTGGCATCTATTCGGGGTACTACACGGCGACGGAAGCGGCGGCGGTCGCCCTCGCCTACGCGCTGGCGGTCGAGGTCTTCATCCACAAGGAACTGAAGCTCTCCGACTTCTACAAGGTGGTGCTGGAGACGTCGAAACTGGGCGGCTCGCTGTTTCCGGTGCTCGCCGTGGCGCTCAGTCTCAACATCATCCTGATCGAGCATCGCGTGCCGCAGATGCTGGTGACCGAGATCCAGGGTTACATCAGCAGCCCGCTGATGTTCATCCTCATGGTCAACGTCCTCCTCCTCATCGTCGGCTGCCTGATGACCACGGGCGAGGCCATCCTGGTCCTCGCGCCGCTCCTCGCCCCGGTCGCCGCCGCCTATGGCTACGACAAGGTGACCTTCGGGCTGATCATGATCCTGAACCTCGAGATCGGTTATCTGACGCCGCCGGTGGGCCTCAACCTGATCGTCGCCATGAGCGCCTTCAAGCAGCCGTTCGGCTTGCTGTGCAGGGCAGCACTCCCGTTCATCCTGCTGATGTTCGGCTGCCTCGGCCTGGTGATCTGGCAGCCCTGGATCGCCTTGTGGATGGTGCGCTGAAGCGCGGGCTCCGCGGCAAGGAGGTAAGGCGCCTCTATCCGATTCTGCGCTATGCCCCGCGCAGCCAGGCCCGGGCCAGTTGATGGGCGAGCGAGAGGGCGGGCGGCATGCGCGGCGTCTCGTTGCCACCGGCGCGTTCCACCATCTGGATGATCTCCGCGTGGGTGAACCAGCGGGCGTCCTCCAGCTCCTCGCCGTCGATGGTGATCTCCTCGGAGAGACCCTCGCCGATGCAGCCGATCATGAGCGAGGAGGGGAAGGGCCAGGGCTGCGAGGCGACATAGCGCACCGCGCCCACCCGGATGCCGGCTTCCTCGAAAATCTCGCGCCGCACGCATTCCTCGATGTTCTGGCCCGGCTCCATGAAGCCGGCCAGCGCCGAATAGGTGCCGGCGATGAACCGCGGCTGCCGGCCGAGCAGCAGCTTGCCCTCGCGTTCGACCAGCATGATGGTGACCGGATCGGTGCGCGGGAAATGCTGCGCCTTGCAAGCCTCATCCGTGCAGAGCCGCGAATACCCGGCGTCGTGCATTTCCGTGCGCTGCCCGCAGACGGCACAGAAGCGGTGCCGTGCATGCCAGTCCAGCATGGAACGGGCCTGGGCGATGACGGCGGCTTCGGCGGCCGGCAGCAGCATGGCCGCCGAGCGCACATCCATCAGCTTGGTGCCGTCGTAGCGGGCGGGCGGGGCGGCGCTGACATCCACCGCGAAATGCGCCATGCCGTCCTGCACGCCGAGCAGCAGGCAGGGCGCGCCGGCCCGGATCAGCATGCCGAACTCGGTCCTGGGCCGCCAGTTGAGCCGCGGCTGCCGGCCCAGTTCAACCGGCACCTTGAGTTCGTGCAGCGGCAGGAACAGGGACTTCGAACTCGACATCTGGTCGGCCAGCCAGTCGGCGTTCTTGCGCTTGTCCGAGACACGGTCGAGCGGGCTGCCGGAGAAGGTGATCGGGTTGTCGACGGGAGGGGTGGTCTGGAGCGTTTCGTTCATTGTCGGATCAGCCTGTCACAGGGGCGAAGACGCCTCAACCCTCCATCAGGGCGGCGACGTGCGCCGCGGCGGAGGCCGCCAGCGCGGTGAGGTTGTAGCCGCCCTCGAGGGTGGAGACGACCCGGTCCTTGGCATGCCGTCGGGCGACGGCGCAGAGCTGCAGGGTCGCGTAGGCGAAATCGTCCTCGACCAGGGCGAGTGCCGCCAGCGGATCGGAGCGGTGCGCGTCGAACCCGGCCGAGATCATCACCAGTTCCGGCCGGAAGGCCTCGAGCGCCGGGATCACCTTGGTCTCCATCGCGCGGCGGAAGGCGAGCGACCCGTCGCCGGGCGACAGCGTCGCGTTGACGATATTGCCGGCCACGCCGTGTTCGGAGGCATTGCCGGTGCCGGGGTAGAGCGGCCATTGGTGGGTCGAGGCGTAGAACAGGTCCGGATCGGCCTCGAAGGCGGCCTGGGTGCCGTTCCCGTGATGGACGTCGAAATCGATCACCGCGATGCGCCCCAGCCCGTGCCGGGCCCGGGCATGCAGCGCGCCCACCGCGACGTTGTTGAACAGGCAGAAGCCCATGGCGCGGCCGGGTTCGGCATGGTGGCCGGGCGGGCGGACGGCGCAGAAGGCGTTTCGGGCCTGGCCGGACACCACCGCGTCGACCGCGGCGGTGACGGCGCCGGCGGCGCGGAGCGCCGCTTCACCCGAACCCGGCGACATGGCGGTGTCGCCGTCGATCATCACATGCCCGCGGGCCGGCACGTTGTCGAGGATGGTGTCGACGAAGCGTTCTCCGTGCAGGCGCGCCAGCGCCTCCCGGCTGGCGCGGGGCGCCTCGCGGCGGTCGAGTTCCCGGAAGGAATCACGGTCGAGCGCCTGCAGCACGGCGCGCAGCCGGTCGGGCCGCTCGGGATGGCCCTCGCCCGGATCGTGCTCGAGGCAGGCCTGGTGGGTGAACAATGCTGTGCTCATCCGCCGATACTAGCAAACGCGCGGGAATTTGCTGATATGCTGAGCACTTCCCGCCGCGTGGCGGCGGGGCAGGGTCGGCACTACGGACAGGGAGCCACCGGGCGGCAGATGCGGGTGGTATGGCAGTTGGCCGTGATCGCGGCGCTGGGCGGCGCGGGCGGCGCGATCTGGCATTTCAGGGAACCGGTGGCGGAGAAGGTGCCGGCGCTGGCGCGGTTCCTGGGCACGCCGCCCGCGGCCGCACCCGGCGCGGCGCGGCAGCCACAGGCGCAGGCGGTCGAGGTGGCGCGCGCCGGTAGCCGCGAGATGATCTCGACCCTGGAGGCGGTCGGCACGGCGCAGGCGAACGAGGCGATCCGGGTCACCGCCAAGATCACCGGCATCGTCACCCGGATCAGCTTCCAGGATTCCCAGAAGGTGGCCGCCAACGCGTTGCTGGTGGAGATGGATCCGGCCGAAAACGACGCGCGCCTGGCCGAGCTCCGCGCCACCCGCGACAACGTCGCGCAGAGCTTCGAGCGCGCGCGGGCGCTCTTCGAGACGCGCTCGATCCCGCAGGCCCGGGTCGACGACCTCAAGATGCAGGTCGATGCCGCCGACGCCCGCATCCGGGCCGAGCTGTCGCGGCGCGGCGACACCGTCATCCGCGCCCCCTTCGCCGGCAAGCTCGGCCTGCGCAACATCAGCCTGGGGGCGCTGGTCCGGCCGGGCGACGTCATCACCACCCTCGACGACGTGAGTGTGATCAAGCTCGACTTCGAGGCGCCGGAGGCGGTGCTGGCCGAACTGCGGGTGGGCGGGGCGGTTTCGGCCAGGGCGATCTCGGTGCCGGACCGCCTCTTCGAGGGCCAGATCGCGACCATCGATTCACGCGTCGATCCGGTCACCCGGTCGATCAAGGTGCGCGCGCTCCTGCCCAATACCGACGACCTCCTGAAGCCCGGGATGCTCCTCACCACCACGGTGGTGCTGAGCCGGCGGCCGAACGCCGTCACCATCCCCGAGGAGGCGGTGCTGGTGCAGGCGGGCGAGCAGATCGTCTTCCTGGTGCGCGAGGGCAAGGCGGTCCGCCAGGCGGTGAAGCTGGGCGCCCGGCAGCCGGGTCACGTCGAGGTGCTGGAGGGTGTCGCCGCCGGGGCCGATGTCGTGGTCGGCGGGCTGCAGCAGGTCCGCAACGGCCAGGCCGTGCGCCCGGTGGTCGCCGGGGCGCCGCAGCGCCCGCCCGGCGGCGCGGGCGGTCGGCCGCCGGCCGCGGGAGGCTGAGGCGATGGTGCTCTCGGACGTCTCGATCAAGCGCCCGGTCTTCGCCACCGTGGTCTCGCTGGTGCTGATCATCTTCGGGCTGTTCGCCTATGACCGCCTTTCCGTCCGCGAATATCCCGACATCGATCCGCCCGTCATCTCGGTCAGCACGGTCTATCGGGGTGCCGCGGCCGAGATCGTGGAGACCCAGATCACCCAGGTGATCGAGGATGCCGTCTCGGGCATCGACGGAATCAGGGCGATCAATTCCAACAGCCGCGAGGAGAGCTCCTCCGTCTCCATCGAGTTCACCTTGAGCCGCGACGTCGACAGCGCCGCCAACGACGTGCGCGACCGCGTCGCCCGGGTCGCCGCCCGCCTGCCCGACGAGGCCGACACGCCGGTGGTGGCGAAGACGGAGGCGGATTCCCGCCCCATCGTCTATCTCACGCTCCTGAGCGACCGGCACGACCGCCTCGAGCTCAGCGATTACGCCACCCGCTTCCTGGTCGACCGGCTGTCGATCGTGCCCGGCGTCGCCAGCGTGCGCATCCTGGGCGGCTGGACCTACGCCATGCGCGTGCGGCTCGACCGCACCGCGCTCGCCGCCCGCGGCCTGACGGTGCAGGACGTCGAGAATGCGATCCGGCGCCAGAATGTCGACATCCCCTCCGGGCGCATCGAGAGCACGATGCGGGAATTCTCGGTCCGCACCGATTCCAGCCTGAAGACGGCGGAGGAATTCGCCCGCATCGTGGTGAAGGAAGGGGAGACCTATCTCACCCGCCTCGGCGAAGTGGCATCGGTCGATCTCGGTCCGGAGGACGAGCGCACCGAGCAGCGCACCAACGGGCGAAGCTCGGTCGGGCTCGGCATCGTGCGCCAGTCCAAGGCGAACGACCTCGACATCTCGGCCGGCGTCAACGCGGCGCTCGAGGTCCTGCGCGAGACGCTGCCCGATGGTGTCACGCTCGATGTCACCTACGACCGCTCGGTCTTCATCCAGCAGTCGATCAAGGAGGTCTATCACGCGCTCAGCGTCGCCCTCGGCCTCGTTGTGGCGGTGATCTTCGTCTTCCTGCGCTCATGGCGGGCCACCATCATCCCGGCGCTCGCCATTCCGGTCTCCATCCTGGGCGCCTTCATGGTGCTGGCGGCGCTCGGCTATTCGATCAACGTGCTGACCCTGCTGGCCCTGGTGCTGGCCATCGGCCTCGTCGTCGACGACGCCATCGTCGTGCTGGAGAACATCCACCGCCGGATCGAGGAGGGCGAGCCGCCGCTCCTCGCCTCGCTCCGCGGCGCCCGGCAGATCGGCTTTGCCGTCATCGCGACCACAATGGTGCTGATCGCCGTCTTCGTGCCGATCTCGCTGATGGAGGGACAGACCGGCCGGCTGTTCCGCGAGTTCGGCATCTCGGTTGCCGCCGCCGTGCTCTTCTCCGGACTGGTGGCGCTGACGCTGACGCCCATGCTCTGCTCGAAGCTGCTGAAGCCGCACACCTCGGACGGCATGCTGGTGCGGCTGACCGAACCGGTCTTCACCGGCATGACCGCGGGCTATCGCTGGCTGCTGCGCGGTTGTCTCGCCGCGCCGCTGATCGTGGTCGCGCTGGGCTTCCTCGCCTCGATGGTGGCGTACCTGTTCTATGCCGGCCTGCCCAAGGAATTCGCCCCGACCGAGGATCGCGGCGTGGTCTTCATCCCGGTCACCGGGCCGGAAGGCGCCAGCCTCGACTATCTGCGCCGCAACGTGACGGCGATCGAGGGCGCGCTGCTGCAGCATATCGGCGACAAGGGTCCCCTCGGCAGCACGCTCGCCATTCTGGCGCCGAATTTCGGCCGGCCGGGCGCGGTCAACAGCGCCTTCATCGTGGCCCGGCTGAAGGACTGGGATCAGCGCACCGAAAAGCAGCAGGATTTCGCCCGCCGGCTGTTCCCCGCGCTGCAGCAGGTCCCCGGCGTGCGGGCCTTCCCGGTCAACCCGCCCAGCCTGGGGCAGAGCGCCATCCAGGCGCCGGTCCAGATCGCCGTCGGCGGGCCCACCTACGCGGCGATCGACGGCTGGGTCGACCGCATCATCGCGCGGGCGGCGGAGAACCGCAGCTTGCTGAACCTGACCAAGGACTATCAGCCGAGCCGGCCGCAGGTCCGCGTCCGGATCGACCGCGACCGCGCTTCCAGCCTCGGTGTTCCGGTCGACGTGCTGGGCCGCACGCTCGAGACCATGCTGGGCGCGCGCGAGGTCACCCAGTTCGACCGCGAGGGCAAGCGCTACAAGGTCATGGTCCAGGGCCTGCCGGGCAATAAGGACACCCCATCGGAACTGTCTTCCATCTACGTCCGCTCGACCACCACCGGGCGGCTCATCCCGCTGTCGAACCTCGTCAGCATCACCGAGCGGTCGGCGGCACCGACGCTGACCCGGGTCGACCGGTTGCGCGCCATCACCATCCAGGCGACGCCCGCGCCCGGCTATACGCTCGACGAGGCGCTCACCTATCTGGAGAAGGTGGCCGGGGAAGAACTGCCGCCGGAGGCGCGTATCTCCTATCTCGGCCAGAGCCGCGACCTGAAGGAGACCAGTTCGGCCATCTGGATCACCTTCGGTCTGGCGCTCGCCATCGTCTTCCTGGTGCTGGCGGCGCAGTTCGAGAGCTGGATCCACCCGATTGTCATCATGCTGTCGGTGCCGCTCGCCATCACCGGCGCGCTCGGGGCCATCTGGTTCGCCGGCATGAGCTTCAACATCTACAGCCAGATCGGTGTCATCATGCTGATCGGACTGATCGCCAAGAACGCCATCCTGATCGTGGAATTCGCCAACCAGCTTCGCGACGAGGGGCAGGGCGTGTACGAGGCGGTTCTGGAAGCCTCGGTCGCCAGGCTGCGCCCGATCCTGATGACCTCGATCGCCACCGTCTTCGGCGCCGTGCCGCTGGCCTGGGGCACCGGGGCGGGGGCGGAATCGCGTCAGGCGCTCGGCATGGCGGTGGTCGGCGGCATGACCTTCGCCACCTTCCTGTCGCTTTTCGTTGTTCCAGTGCTCTATCTGCTTCTCGCCGGGCTGACGCGGCCGACCGGCCATATCGCCCGTTCGCTCTCGGCCATGGAGGAGAGGCACCGGCTGGACGGTGCGCAGCAGCATCCGGCCGAATAGGCGCGCGGGCGTTGAACTTCGGGCGCCGGAATGCGTTCCGCTTGCGCGGACGAAGTACGGGATGATCTTTTCGGGAGCGACCGGGCGATGATGACTATCCGCCGCTTTGCCATTCTCACGCTCTTCTTCGGCGCCTTCGCGCCGGCGGCTGCCGATGCGCAGATATTCATGTCGCCGCAGGAGGAGAAGCAGCTCGGCACGCAGGAGCATCCCAAGATCATCGCCCAGTTCGGCGGTGTCTACGACGATCCCGAGGTCAGCGGCTATGTCGCCGTGGTCGGGGGCCGTCTCGCCGGGCATTCGGACAATCCCGGCATCGGCTATACATTCACTTTGCTGAACAGCCCCGTCGTCAACGCCTTCGCGCTGCCGGGCGGCTTCGTCTACATCACCCGCGGCCTGATGGCCCTCGCCAACGACGAGGCGGAACTGGCCGGCGTGCTGGGTCATGAGATCGGCCATGTCACCGCGCGCCATTCCGCCAAGCGCCAGGGCAAGGGCACGGTTGCCGGCATCGGCGTCCTCCTGGGCTCGGTTTTGACCCAGGTGCTCACCGGCAGCGACCTCCTGGCCCAGGGGGTGCAGCAGCTTGGCGGCGCGGCGGCGCAGGGCTATCTCGCCTCCTTCTCCCGCGAGCAGGAATACGAAGCCGATCTGATCGGCGTGAAGGTGATCGCCCGCACCGGCTATGCGCCCGATGCGCAGGCGGATTTCCTGCAGTCGCTGGCCGACTACAGCACCTTCGAGGCCGAGCGGGCGGGCCGCAAGGGCGAGGCCAAGGGCACCGACTGGATGGCGACCCATCCGAACACCCAGGACCGCGTGCGCCGCGCCATGGAGGCGGCGGGCGTCGCCGGGGCCGCGGCCGGCGCGCCGACCCGCCGCGAGGAGTATCTGAAGGTGATCGACGGGATGATCTACGGCGACGATCCGTCCCAGGGCTTCGTGCGTGGCCGCGTCTTCGCGCATCCGCAATTGCGCTTCACCTTCACCGTCCCGGAAGGCTTCCGGATGGTGAATACCGATGCCGCGGTGATCGCGGTGCAGACGGAAGGGGGATCGCGCATTCAGTTCGATGTGGAGCCGGACAAGCGCAATGCGACCTATGACCCCGTCACCTACATCGCGCGCGTCGTCGGCCCGAAACTCGGCATGCAGGGGGCCGAGGCGATCAACGTGAACGGTATCCCGGCGGCGACTTCGGCCGCTCGGGTGCGCACCCAGAACGGCCAGAGCGTCGACGTGCGCCTTGTCGCGATCCAGGCGGATTCAGCGACGATGTATCGCTTCCTGTTCATCTCGCCCCCCAATCTCACCTCTGCGCTCGCTCCCGGATTCCAGCGGACGACCTACAGTTTCCGCCGGCTGGCGGAGAACGAACTCGGGAATCTGAAGCCGCACCGGCTGCGCATTCACACCGTCCGGCGGGGCGATACGGTGCAGGGCCTCGCCGCGCAGATGGCGGTCGACGATATGAAGGAGGAGACCTTGCGCCTGTTGAACGCGATGCGGACGAACGACGAGTTCCGCGTCGGCGCCAAGGTCAAGATCGTCAGCGAATAGGGCTGCATCCCCGCGACGAAGGAGTCCGGTCAGCGGCCGGCGTCGGCCTCCTCGGCCGCCTTGCGGACCGCACGCCGCAGCTTGCCGAGCGCCTGGGCTTCGAGCTGGCGCACCCGTTCCTTGCTGACACCGAGCCGCAGCCCGAGCGCTTCCAGCGTCGGTCCTTCATCGGCAAGGCAGCGCTCGCCCACGATCAGGCGCTCGCGCGGGTTCAACTCGTCGAGCGCCAGCTTCAGCCAGCGCGCCCTGAGCGCGCCGTCGTGATCGCGCATCACGGCCTCTTCCGGGGTGGGCCTGTCGTCCACCAGCAGGTCCTGCCAGTCGATCTCGGCTTCCTCTCCGACCGGCGCGTTCAGCGAACGATCACCGCCGGACAGGCGGCCTTCCATCTGTTCGACATCGCGAAGCGTCACATTCAGGCGCCGCGCGATGCTCTGCCTCGCCTCGACGCTCAAGGGGCGCGTGGCATCGCCATCGATACGCGCGCGCAGCCGCCGCAGGTTGAAGAACAAGGTCTTGTGCGCCGCGGTGGTGCCGGTGCGGACGATGGACCAATTCCGCAGCACATGGTCCTGGATCGCCGCCCGGACCCACCAGGTGGCGTAGGTGGAGAAGCGCACGCCGCGTTCGGGCTCGAACCGCGAGGCGGCTTCCATCAGGCCGATGGTGCCTTCCTGAACCAGATCGTCGATCGGAAGGCCGTAGCTGCGGAAGCGGCTCGCCGCCCCGACCACGAGGCGCATATAGGCGGTGGTCAGCCGGTGCAGCGCCGCCTCGTCACGCAGGCGGCGCCAGCGCGAGGCGAGTTCCAGTTCCTCCTCCGGGTCCAGCAGCGGCACCCGCATCAGGCCGCGGATGTAGCTGCGTGCCGGATCGGCCACCGTGCCGCGAATTGCCGTCGTCATGGCGCACCCCTTCTCGCGCGTTTCCCACCTGTACGGCGGGACGGCGAAAACGGATGACGGTGCCGGCGATCACACTTCGATGAGGTCGGCGAGGCTGCCGTCGAGGGCGAAACAACCGGCGGCCAGCCGGCCGCCGAAGCCGCAGCCCGCATCCAGGCGCGCGACATGGTCTTCGATCCGCGGGCCGGCGTGGTTCGCCTCGAAGCCGGCGACGACGCGCCGGAAGCCGCGATAGGGCCCGGCCATGCCCGCGAAGCGGCGGCTGCCCCACCAGAAGGCGTCGCCCTGCTGCTCCAGGTCGCGGTCGGGGTCGATGCCGGCATGCGCCAGCAGCAGCGCCCCGTCCTCGGTCACCGCGGCGCGGCGCACCGAGATCAGCAGTTCGTGATGACCCGGATGCCGCCGCACGGCCTCCAGCACGCCGCTGGTCCAGCGGGTCAGCGCCAGCGGCCCGCCGCGGCAGCGGCCCGCCCCTTCGGTGCGGTCGGCGCCGTAAGCCTTCAGCGTCGCGTCGACGCCGCGGCGCATCATCCATTCGAAGACGTCGAGGGGCGCCGGCGCGAACTGGATCTGCAGCAGCTTCCGCCACATCTCCTCCTGGGCGCCGCGCAGGAAGACGATGTCCTCCGGTTCCATGCCCGGGCGGCACAGGACCGAGGTGCGGAAGGCGAGGAGTTCGTCCAGCGTCCCCGGAATGTCCGGGCCGATGCCGAGGTAGTTGCCGAGATAGACCAGCCGGTCGCCGGGCTGGAAGCGGTCCCACAGGGCCGCGTGCAGGGCCGCCAGCCTGTCGCGCTCGCCATGGATGGCGGCGACCGCCCAGACGCGCCGGGCGCAGCGCAGGACGGCGATCAATTCCTCCGCCGGCCCGCTCATGGTGCCGGCGGCGGCTTCACGGCAGGGGGGCCCGCGATGGCGCTCAGGTGCCCGAGCCGGGCTTCTCGGAGAAGAACTTGTCGAACTTGCCGTCCATGCCCTTGTAGTCGTCGGCGTCGGCCGGCGCGTCCTTCTTGCGGGTGATGTTCGGCCATTTGTTGGTACCGAAATCGCGGTTCAGCTCGGCCCATTTGGCGGCGGCGGAATCGGTGTCGGGGAGGATCGCCTCGGCGGGGCATTCGGGCTCGCAGACGCCGCAGTCGATGCACTCGTCGGGATTGATCACCAGCATGTTCTCGCCCTCGTAGAAGCAATCCACGGGGCAGACTTCGACGCAATCCGTATATTTGCACTTGATGCACGATTCAGTGACGACGTACGTCATTCTCAGCAACTCCGATTGGACCCGGTGCGCCGCGCTCGGGCTGCACCGTCGACCTGGTCCAGAAGTGATCCTGCAGGGCGGACGTCACTAGCATCTCGCATCTGCGGGATCAACGTCCGCAACCTCTTCGTAGAGGAGCCGTGCCTCGGCCGGCGGCCCCCGGCGCAGCCCGAAGGAGAGGACGCGGATGACGCGGATGCCGGGGCCGAGCGGCAGGGTCAGCACATCGCCGACCCGAAGCGCGGTGGCCGGCTTGCTGACCGGGTTCCGGTTCACCCGGATCTTGCCTTCCCCGCAGAATTCAGCCGCCGCGGCGCGGGATTTGCGGAAGCGGGCGTGCCAGAGCCACTTGTCCAGCCGGATCGCCCCTTCGTTCATGCGCGGCCGAGGTTCTTCAGGCCGGCGAAGGGCGAATCGGCCATCCGGCGGTCGCGCACGGCCTCCGCCCGGCGGTCGCGGCGCGGCTGCTCGCGTTCGGGGCGCCGGACGAACCGGGGGCCTTCCTCGGTTTCGCGGCCGCGGTAGCCGAGATGGACCAGGATCGGGGCCAGTTCCTCCGGCCGGCAGGCGATCAGGCGCGCCAGCTCCGGCGTGGCGGCGATCGGGCCCGCGGCCGATGCCTCGAACGCCGCCGCCGCCAGCCGCTCCAGCATGTCCACACGGACGGCGCGGGCGCCGCACACGGCGAAGCCGGCGGCGCGCCAGTGGGATTCCGGCTGATCGGCGTCGGCCGGCAGGATGATCCGGCCCGCCGGCGGGGGCAGGGGCGGCGGCCTGCCCTCGGCCACCGCCTGCAGGATCACCTTCAGCCTGGTGGGCGCGGGCTTCAGCAGCGCCGGCAGGAAGACGAAGCGCCAGCCGAAGCGAAGGCCGAGCGCCTTCAGTCTGGCCTTGTCGGCCCGCTCCAGCACGTCGACCTGGCCCGCCACCGGCCGGCGGGCGAGCATGCCCAGTCCTTCGCGCAGCTGGAAGACGAGGCCCCGCGCGGCACCGCCGAGGTTCGCCTCCTCCAGCCGGTCGAGGGGGGCGAAGGCGGCTTCGATCCGCGCCTTCACCCAGGCGTCGATGCGGCGCAGCACCCCTTCCCGCGCCGCGCCCAGGATCTCCTCGCCGATCAGGGGATGGATGCGCGGGCGCAGCACATGCTCGCCGGCGGCCAGCCGCGCCAGGGGGGCGCCGTCCCACCACAGGCGGCCGTCGTCGGCCAGCGTGATCGCCGCGTCCTCGCATTTGGCGAAGGCCGTGGCGCGGCGCGCGAGGAGGGGACCGATGGTCCGCGCGGCGGCGGCGCGAAGCGCACGGCCTTCCATGCCGGCCGAGGTGACGTCGGGCTTGAAGGCGAGGCCCTCGATCCGGCCGAGGAAGGTGTTGTCCAGCCGCACGCCGCCATCGGGGTCCAGCGCCACGGCGAAGTCCTGGCGGTCCTTCAACTGGCGGACCAGGAAGGCGGTGCGGCGGTCGACGAAGCGCTGGGTCAGCCGCTCGTGCAGCGCGTCCGACAGCCGGTCCTCGATGGCGCGGGTGCGGGCGCACCAGCCTTCCGGCTTCGCCAGCCAGTCGCCCTGATGGGCGATATAGGTCCAGGTGCGGACATAGGCGATGCGCTGGGAGAGCGTGTCGATGTCGCCGTCGGTGCGGTCGATCTGCGCCACCTGCCGCGCCACCCAGTCGGCCGGCAGCACCCCCGGCCTGCCGGCCAGGAAGCGGAAGAGATGGGCCAGCAGCCGGGCATGGGCATCGGGGCTCGACTTGCGGAAATCAGGCACCTGGCACACCCGCCACAGCAGCTTCACCCGTTCGCGCCCGCCGATCATGGGCGCGAGATCGGCATCGGCGGAGAGCGCCCGGAGCGCATATTCGTCATCCGCCTCGCGACCCCGCATCAGGCAGTCGAGCGGTGGCGCGCGGCCGAGCGAACGGATCAGGGCCTCCGCCGAAGCGAAGTCGAGATCCACGTTCCGCCAGCGCGCGCGGGGCATCGCGACGAAGCGATGTTCCTCCACCCGGGTGACGATCTCCTCGTCCAGGCCGGCGAGTTCGGCGGTGGTGCCGAAGGTCCCGTCGTTCATGTGCCGGCCGGCGCGCCCGGCGATCTGCGCGATCTCGCCCGCGGTCAGGTTGCGCGGCGCTACGCCGTCGAACTTCCGGGTTTCGGCGAAGGCGACGTGGTCGACCGCCATGTTCAGCCCCATGCCGATGGCATCCGTCGCCACCAGGAAATCGACCTCGCGGTTCTGGAACAGCGCCACCTGCGCATTGCGCGTGCGCGGGCTGAGCGCGCCCAGCACCACCGCCGCGCCGCCGCGCTGGCGGCGGATCAGCTCGGCGATGGCATAGACGTCCTGGGCCGAGAAGGCGACGATGGCCGTGCGCTTGGGCAGGCGGGACAGTTTCTTCGGCCCCGAATAGACCAGGTTCGAGAAGCGGGGCCGGGCGATGAACTCGGCCTCCGGCACCAGCCGGCGGATGAGCGGCTTCGCCGTCTCGGCGCCGAGGAACATGGTCTCCTCCCGGCCGCGCGCGTGCAGCAGCCGGTCGGTGAAGACATGGCCGCGATCGGGGTCGCCGATCAGCTGGATCTCGTCGATCGCCAGGAATTCGAACCGCCGGTCGGTCGGCATCGCCTCGACCGTGCAGACCCACCAGCGGGCATGGGCGGGGACGATCTTCTCCTCGCCGGTGAGGAGCGCGACCGTGGCTGCGCCCTTCTGGGCGACGATGCGGTCGTAGATCTCGCGCGCCAGCAGGCGCAGCGGCAGGCCGATCACACCCGTCGCATGACCCAGCATGCGTTCGACCGCAAGATGCGTCTTGCCGGTATTGGTCGGACCGAGGACGGCGCTGACCCGGCCCGATGATGGAATCGGGACCATTACGCCGGAAAGGATTGGGCGCCGGGCGCCCGATTGCAAGCGTCGTAGCTGCCATGCTCGCCCTTCCAAGCGCGGGCGCGGCAGCAGGCCGCCATGTTCCTCTTAGCCGACACGCCGGTTGCGGCACAGAAGGTCGTCTCTAAACGTTGCCTCCTAGCGCCCCACCGACTGCAGCGCATCGAGCGGTCGACTATTGGACGGAGCCCGGCAGCAAGGCCAGCCCAAGTTCCTCCAGAAACGCGTTGTGCTTCGCCGTTGACTCCCGGATCTGCCTCTCGATATCGACTAGGTTCTGATGCGTTGCCGACAGATCGATTTCGACCTCGTCCTCCGCTGTGCTGACATAGCGGGAGATGTTCAGGTTGAAGTTCTCGGCCTCGATCTCGGCCATCGTCACGCGCCGGGCGTACCGCTCGACTTTCTCCGGACGCTGCTGATAGGTGTCGATGATGCCTTTGATGTGATCATCGGAAAGGTAGTTCTGGCGTTTGCCTTTCTCAAAACGCTGGGACGCGTTGATGAACAGCACGTCATCGGGCTTCTTGCACCGCTTCAGTACCAGGATGCACACGGGGATACCGGTTGAATAAAACAGGTTCGCGGGCAACCCGATTACCGTGTCGATATGACCGTCCTTCAGAAGCTTCGTTCGGATACGCTCCTCCACTCCGCCGCGGAACAGCACGCCGTGCGGCAAGATGATAGCCATTACGCCCTGATCGCTCAGGTAATGGAACCCGTGGAGCAGGAAAGCAAAGTCGGCGGCTGATTTGGGCGCGAGCCCGTAGTTCTTGAACCGGGCGTCCTCGCCCAGCGCCTCGGTCGGCTCCCACCGGTAGCTGAACGGCGGGTTGGCCACCACCGCGTCGAACTTCGGGATCCTCGCAGGGTTCGGCTCGCGGAGCATGTCCCAGTCGTTGTGCAGCGAATCGCCGTGGTAAATCTCGAACTCCGTATCCTTAACGCCATGCAGCAGCATGTTCATGCGCGCAAGGTTGTAGGTCGTGATGTTCGATTCCTGTCCGTAGATTTTGCCGATCGTCCCACCGGCCTGCGTGACGCGGTGGCGGACATTGAGCAAAAGCGAGCCCGAACCGCAGGCGAAGTCAAACACGCTTTCCAGTCGCTTCCGCGGGCCCGCCGCCGGCTCCTGGCTGTCGAGGGTGACGAGAGCGGAAAGGATGTCGCTGATCCGTTGAGGGGTGTAGAACTCGCCCGCCTTCTTTCCCGAGCCGGCAGCGAACTGACCGAGCAGGTATTCGTAGGCGTCGCCGAGGGTGTCGGTATCGGTGGAGAACTCCGCCAGCCCCTTTGCGATCTCGCTGACGATCGAGCAAAGCTTTGCGTTGCGAGCCTCGTAGGTCCGCCCCAGCTTGTCCGACGCGAGGTTGATCTCCGAGAACAGCCCTTGGAATGTGCTCTCGAACGACTCCTCCTCGATATACTTGAACCCGGCCTGCAGTGTGCTGAGCAGCTCCTGATTTTGTGCGCGCGCCAGGTACGCGATGTTCGTCCAAAGGTGTTCGGGCCTAATGACGTAGTGCGCCTTGCGGCGCATCTGCATCTCGAACGCGGCCGCGTCATCCGGGTTGTTCGCGTACCACACTGACAGCGGTGACCGGCCACCGTTGCCGACCGCGTTCGGGTCAGGGTAGTCCTTGCCTAACTCGCGCTGGGCTGCGGCCTCGTAGTTGTCCGAGAGGTGGCGGAGGAACAGGAACGCCAGCATGTAATCGCGGAAATCGTCCGCGTTCATCGCACCGCGCAACTGGTCGGCGATATTCCAGAGTGTCTTGCCGAGTTGTCTTTGGTCGCGTTCCGTCATGTCCGCCCTATTTCGCTCCGGTGCTCGGATCGGCCTTCGCGTCGCCCGCGAAAAGCGCGGGGCTGAACGGATGGCGGATGATGAACTGCCGCAGGACCCGAGCGAAGTGATCCTTGTTCTCCTGCATCATCTCTCGCGGTTCGTACAGCGAGTAGTCGCCATGGCTCATGAGGTCGATCACGCGCTTGTAGACGGTTCCGTTGGGGTCGTCGGCCTCGGGCACGATGCACTGTTCCCAGCGTTCATATCCGAAGAAGCAGGCCGTCTGCTCCATAACTCGGCGCATCATGTTGAAGTGGTGCGTGTACAACGCCCCTGACCCTTGCGCCTCGTGGAGCTCGACTAGGGAGGCTAGGTGATACAAAAACGGCGTGCTATCGGTGTCGCGCACCGTGAATTGGCCTTTGGGTTCACGCGTCAGGAAGTATTTGCGCGGCTTCTTCACTTCGTTGCAAAGCACATTGAAGAATAGCACGTGGTGGGTCGAGATGATCGCCCGCAGCCGGTTGGGCGCGTCCTTCAGCATCTGCGCCAAATGGTGCGCGACCAGCACCGCGTTGTTGTCATCAAGCGAAGAGATTGGGTCGTCGATGTAGATGTACTTCACCCACTTGTACGCCTCGGCCCCGTCCAGCACGAGCCTCGCGATCGCTAGGAAGAAGCACCAGATGAAGATGTTCTCCTCGCCGCGCGAGACCTTGATGTCCTCCACCGTCTCGAGCTTGTCGCCGTTCTGCACATCGCGCGAGAAACTCACCTCCCATTCGATGGTGTCGATTCGGAAGTCGAAGTCGGCGTAGCGGTTCAGCAAAGGCCGGATGCGGTTATCCATCTCCAACTCCTCTAGCCCATCGAAGAAGTGGGAGTCCTTGTTAATCTTAAGCACCCGCTCGCGGTCGTTCGCGAGGTCGTTATCCCATTGGAACAGGTCTTCGGTGAAGGCATTGAAGTAGAGCGTGTCGCCCTGGTTGCCATTTTTCTTGCCGATGTTCTTGAACTCAGTGCATAGGCGCGTCTTGCCCGTTCCATTATAGGCGTATAGCAGGACGAACTTCTTCGTCTGAAGCTCTTCCCGAAGGTGCTTCGCGAGCGCAGTCAAGTCCGGGAACGATTGCGACGCAGGTGCGACCGCAGCAGGCATGCTTAGGCGCCCACTGGTGACGGGAAGAGCTGCTGCATCAGGCCCTTCTTGTGGGCCCGCAGCCTGTCCAATTTCCGCGACTCGGCGGCGATCAGGGCGTCCAGCGAGGCGAGACAAGTGGCTATTCGCTGTTGCTCGGCCGTTTCGGGAATAAGGACGTCGAGATTCTCAAACTCCTTTTGGTTCAGCGTGCGGTTACGCCCGGCGCCCCCGGGCGAGGCGACTTTGAGCAACTCCTTACCAAGCGGCATGAGGAACAGCCGTTGGATGAAACGAACGTCACATCCGTTCTCTTTTGGGACGAACATTGGAAAGCGGTGTGATGCTATAAACCCGACTTCGTCGAACGTCGTCACGGCGAGAGCTTGTTCCCACGCGAACACGATGTTGATCACCAGCGCGCCCGGAATCACACGAAAAACTCGCTTTGGTCCAATCCCCTTCCCCGTGATCGGCCCTTTGTGAAACAAACCTTTTCCGTGCGAGCGGACTCCGATCTCTCGGTAAATCTCGTCCTCTTTTAGAGAGACGGTTTCGGCCTTCTTCGAAAGAATGCTTCCGATTTTGCGCGATTTCCAAGCCTCCGCGTCGCGGAACTCGGGGAATCGGATGCGGGGGCGGGAATCGCCGTCACGGGGGAAGAGCTGCTGCATCAGCCCCTTCTTGTGGATCCGGAATGCATCCAGCTTCCGCGCCTCGGCGGCGATCAACTCGTCCAGCGACGTCAAACAAGTCGCTATTTTTCGATGCTCAGCGGGCGAGGACTGCGGGACGGGCATACGCATGAATGCGGCTGCGGTGATGGCCATGCGATCGTGTCGAGCGCCTGTACTCGATGCATTCCGCAGATAGTCGTGCCAACCTGTTGATTTGAAATAGTGTTCGTAGAAATCGGTCGAATCGACGTTGAACCGAAACACCGTGTAAAGCGGTGACATCACGCCGGTATCAAGGTTGTTTCGCGAGATGGGACCTACGGGCGCGATCGTTGATTTTCGTGGATTATAGACATAGTCTCCGCGCTCGACGACGAAATAATTATCGACTCCGCCTGCTGTAACTATATCCCGCTCGAAATAGTCCTTCTGGTCGAGTACACCCCGTTCAGCGGAGTTGGTCAGCACGCGCGTGATACCGCAGTCTGCATTTCGAGCCGTAAGGCGCTTGGCGAGCGATTCGAGGGGCACTTCCTCCCAGTCTGGCCCGTCCTTGAACTCCGGAAACCGCAGCTTCGGCGTCAGCACTTTGTTTGCTCGCTCTTCATCGCCGTGCCTCACCCCTCGTATGCACTGAGGCCTGAGATGGCCCGGCCGTTGGCGCGCTTCTTCAGTAAGGGAATAAGGTCGGCCATCACGGCCAACTCCTTTTCCGTGCGGGCGCGCCAGCCGAGGTCGAGCGGGGCGAGCAGGTCGTTGAGCCGCTCGGCATCGAAGATCATCGGTGGCTGGAGGATGCGATCTATGAACTCCTGGAGCGATGCGGGGGCCAAGCCGTGCTTCCGGGCCGTCGCCGCGACTTCCTCCGCATCCCGATCGGCCTTGAACTGTTGATAGCCGTCGCGGACAGCTTTCTCGTCCAGCGGCTTGCCGGCTTCCAGCGAGCGAACATAGTCGGTGATCGCCTCGCGCTCGTCCATGAACTTGGCGTCGGACGCGATCAGGCCAATGAGCTGCTCACGGCTCATCTTCTGCTTCTTGGGGTCCTGCCCGGTGAAGCGGGCAATCAGACCCATAATGTAGTCGTAGTCGATCAAGGCCGAGGCGAAGAGGACGAACTCGAAATCAAGCTGGTCGAGGTCGGCGGGCTTTTTTTCGTCGCCTCTCTCGTCGCTGGGTTTGGCCTGCTGTTCGCGCAGCCGCTGGGCGGTTTCGAGGTATTGGCCGCGGAAACCTCTCAACGCGTCCTTAGGCAGCACCTGCTCGATGGTGAGTTTCTCTTCGTCGGTGAGATCCGTGTACTGGTCGAGCTGGGTCTGCAGCCGCTGCACTTCCTTGAATTGCTTGACGAACGCGACGCGGGCGTCGTCGCCCTTGAGGTTGGCGACGGCTTCGGGCCTAGCGTCGAGGCCCTGGCTCTTCATGAAATCTGACAGGCTTTCGATGGCGATCTTGAGCTTCTCGATGACCTTGGGGGCCTTGTCCACCAGCCAGATCTCCCGGGCGACATCCGCCGTGGCGCCGGAGAACATGACAATCGCCTCATCGACGTTCGCCTGTTGGTTGCGGAAGTCGAGTATGTGGCCATACGGCTTAGAGGCATTTAGCACGCGGTTGGTGCGGCTGAAGGCCTGGATCAGGCCGTGGTGCTTGAGGTTCTTGTCGACGTAGAGCGTGTTGAGGTACTTGCTGTCGAAGCCGGTCAGGAGCATGTCGACTACGATGGTGACGTCGATCTTCTCCCGCCCCTTCTTCGGAGGGTCAGTATCGGGGAACTGCTGGTCCTTGATGCGCTTCTGAACGTCCTGGTAGTAATGGTCGAACTCGCCGATGGAGTGGTTGGTGCCGAAGCGAACGTTGTAATCGGCGATTATCGCCGTGAGTGCCTTCTTCTTCTCCTCAGGGTCCTGCTGATTGTCGGCACGCTCCTGCGGCAGATCTTCCTGGATCTGGCGCACGTCGGCGCTGACGTCGCCGGGCGGGGAGAAGATGCAGGCGATGTTGAGGGGCTGGAACCCGGGGTCGCCGGCCTCCCGCGCGGCCTGAGCCGCCTTGAACGTGTCGTAATACTCGATGGCGTCGTTGATCGAGCCGGTGGCGAGCAGCGCGTTGAAACGGCGGTTGCCAGTAGCCGTATCGTGCTTGGCGAGGATAGCATCGACGACCGCAGGCTTGGCGAGCGTCTCGCCGGGCTTGATCGGAACGCCGTCGGTCGGCTTGTAGTAATCGACGTGGAAGCGCAGGACGTTGCCGTCCTCGATGGCGTCGGTGATCGTGTACTCGTGCAGGACGCGCTCGAAAAGATCCTTGGTCGTGCGCAACCGCTGCTCGTCGCCGGTGATCTGCCGGGCAGTAGCGTTCGCTTCGAAGATCGGCGTGCCGGTGAAGCCGAAGAGCTGGGCCTTCGGGAAGAATTCTTTGATGGCCTTGTGGTTCTCTCCAAACTGCGAGCGGTGGCACTCGTCGAAGATGAAGACGATGCGCTTGTCTCGCAGCGGCTTGAGGCGCTCGACGTAGTTGCCCCTGTTCGACGGGTCGAGTGCAATGCCGAGCTTCTGAATTGTGCAGACGATGACCTTGTCGGCGTAGTCGTCGGACACTAGGCGATCGACGAGTGCTCCGGTGTTGGTGTTTCCTTCGACGCACCCATCCTGGAAGCGGTTGAACTCCTCACGGGTCTGGCGGTCGAGGTCCTTGCGGTCGACGACAAAGAGACACTTCTCGATCGCCGGGTTGTCCTTCAGGAGCGTGGAGGCCTTGAAGCTGGTAAGCGTCTTGCCGCTGCCGGTGGTGTGCCAGACGTAACCGTTACCGCTGTTCCTGTCGATGCAGTCGACGATGTGCTTGACGGCGTAGATCTGGTACGGCCGCATCATGAGCAGCTTCTGCTCGCTGGCAACGAGGACCATGTAGCGGCTGATCATCTGGCCCAGCGTGCACTTGGCGAGGAACGTCTCTGCGAAGTCGTCGAGGTGGGTGATCTTGGAATTGTCCTCGGCAGCATGCTGGTAGATGGGCAAAAACCGCTCGTCGGCGTTGAAAGCGAAGTGGCGAGCGTTGTTGTTGGCGAAGTAGTAGGTGCTGTCGCGGTTGCTGACGACGAAGAGCTGAACGAAGCAGAGGAGCGTGCGGGTGTAGCCGTTGCCGGGATCGTGCTTATAGTCGACGATCTGCTCCATCGCCCGGCGAGGGTTGATGCCGAGGGTCTTGAGCTCGATCTGCACGCACGGCACGCCGTTGATAAGCAGCATCACGTCGTAGCGGTGATGGCTGTTGTCGGTGTTGATACGGAGCTGACTGACAACCTCGAAGTCGTTCTTGCACCAGTCCTTGATGTTCACCAGCGTGTAGTTGAGGGGTGTGCCGTCGTCGCGGGTGAAGCTGCTGATGCTGCGGAGCGTCTTGGCGGTTGTGAAGACGTCGGGCTTGACGATCTCGTCGAGCAGTCGCTGGAACTCGCCATCGGTGAGCTTGACGTGGTTGAGCGCCTGGAACTTGTCGCGAAAGTTCGCTTCCAGCGAAGCGCGGTCATGGATATCGGGGCGGTACCCGTATTTGAGGTCCCGCAGCTTCGCGACAAGCACCTCTTCAAGATCGCGTTCGGGTGTGATCGTCGCCATCAAGGAGGCTCATCTCTATTGGTTCTCGTAATATTTCGCTTAGCCGTAGCGTCTCTTTGCGGATCCACTGCTTCTCAGAGGATAGTTGTGTCGAACATGATGGAATATGCAACGCCCACGGATTGGCGGGATTAGGAGGCCGAAAAAAATGGCGACCTAGAGCCCGTTGCGCGACATAGCGAAACGTCGCGCAATGTATTTCTGCTGGGGATCTGCGAATTCCTGACGCCGTAGAGCATGCCGAAAAGTGCCGTTCAGTCACCATCGTTGTGCGCAGATCGTGAACATCCCGCTGGCGTGCCTCCAGGCGGGTCCGACGCGTTACTTGACGATGGTGACCGGCACCGGGGATTCGGCGATCACGTCGCGCGAGACCGAGCCCAGCAGCAGGCCGGCGGCGCCGCCGAGGCCCCGGGCGCCCATGATCACCTGGCCGGCGCCGAACTGCTTGGCGAAATGCGCGATCACATGGCCCGCGCCGCCGACGCCGATATGGACCTGCGGCTTGAGGCCGGCGGCCTCCACGCGCTCGATCGCCGGCTTCAGCAGCATCATGCCCTCGTCGCGATGATAGTCCTTGACCTCGGACTTGCCGACGAAGGTGGTGACCAGGCTGTCGACCGGAGGCTGGACGTTCACCAGGTGCAGTTCGCCGCCCTCCAGCGAACCCTTCAGCAACGCGATCGCGTGGTCGAGGGCCCGCAGCGCATGCGCGGAACCGTCGATGGGGACAAGCAGCTTGGTGGCGGACATCAGTGATTCTCCGGCGCAATGTCTTCGATGCTAGCACGGGCGCGGATCCTCGCCAGGACGCGGCGCTTCATCCAGGTGCCCCAGCCCAGCACGATCAGGATGCCGATGACCGGGCCGGCATAATGCAGCCAGTAGCCATGCGCGCCGATCCAGCGGTCGACAATGGCGTCCGAGACGATCACCTGGCCCGCGATCCAGCCGAGGAGCGCGGCCCCCAGCACGACGATGATCGGGTAGCGGTCCAGCAGCTTCAGGAACATCACGCTGCCGAAGACGACCAGCGGGATGCTGATCAGGAGGCCTAGGACGAGGAGGGTGACATCGCCCTTGGCTGCCGCGGCGATGGCGATGACGTTGTCCAGCGACATCACCGCATCCGCCATGATGATGGTGCGCATGGCGCCCCACAGGCTGCCCTGGGCCTTGATGCCGTCGCCGCCATGCCCCTCCTCGGGGACCATCAGCTTGGCGCCGATCCACAGCAGCAGCAGGCCGCCGATCGCCTTGAGGAAGGGGATGCTCATCAGCCAGGTGATGAAGATGGCGAAGATGACGCGGAGCGCCACCGCGCCGAAGCTGCCGCCAAAGACCGCCCAGCGGCGCTGGTGCTCGGGCAGCGATCGCGCGGCGAGGGCGATGACGACCGCGTTGTCGCCCGACAGGAGGAGGTCGGCGATCAGGATCTGCCCGAGGCCGATCCAGAATTGCGGGTCGTTGAAGTCGACGTCGAAGAGATCTTCCATCAAGGCGGTGGTGTCCTAGTGCTTGCGGATGGCGTCCCAGAGGCAGGCTTCGGCGCCCGCTATGGTCGCCTCGTCCAGAGGCAGGATGTAGTCGAGCTTCACCAGCGCCATCAGCGCCCCCCAGAGGAGGGCGACGGCGAGGGGGGAGGGCAGCTGCTTCAGCTCGCCGGCGGCCACGCCCTCGGCGATGAAGCGGGTGGCGACGTCGAGGTAGCGGCGCGAGATTTCGCGGTTCTCCTCGTCCAGCAGCGGCGTGTGGTGGTGCAGTTCCAGGAACCGTGCCGCCTGCGGGTTTGCCTGGGCGAAGCCGATCATGCGCCGCCAATAGGCGCCGAAGCGGTCGCGAATCGACAGGCCGGGCGGGAAATCGGCCAGCACGCTGTCGTTGTAGACGCTCTTCCAGCGCCGGTAGAGGGCGTTGAACAGCTCTTCCTTGGTGGCGAAATAGCGGTAGATGGTGCCGGTGCCCACGCCCGCGGCCTCCGCGATCTCGGGGACCGCGGTGGCGTCGTAGCCCTGCCTCTCGAACAGTTCCAGCGCGGCGGCCAGGATCAGTTCGGCCTTTCCGCTCTTCACTAGGGTCATTGCGCCGCGCATCCGGTTGGGGCCGTGCAATAAGCCGGGCCGCCGGGCGGCTGTCAATCCGACTCGGACCGGCGGCATCGTGGTCATGGTGAAGGACGGGTGAAGGAAGGGCTGTCCACGGCCACGATTCGCATCGGACTTGACGGGCCGGCGCCCCAGATGTGTGGTGTCTTGCCATAGCCGCACACAAGGGCTAGGGGAATGAATCCGGCCGCACCGGGGAGAGAGGGTTGAGCTACGTGTCCAGGAGCCGTATCGCCGGAACCACCCTGACGGTGCTTTCGATCGCCGTCGGGCGGGAGAGTCTGGCCGACCAGGCTGCGGCGCTGGCCGAGCAGGTAGCGACCAGCCCGGGCTTCTATCGCGGCGCGCCGGTATTGCTGAACGTCACCGCCGCGACACAGATGAGCGCGGCCGATGATTTTATGGCGCTGAAGCGCATGGCCGAGGAACTGGGCATGGTGCCGGTGGGCGTGCAGGGCGGGTCCGCGGATCAGCGCGAGGCGGCTCAGGCGGCTGGCCTGCCCGCTTTCCCGACCGGCGCTTCGGCGGGGTTGCGGGCCGAGCGGGCGCGCCAGGGCGGCGGGTCCGAACCGCGCCCCGCGGAGCCGCCTCCTCCGCAGCCGCTGGCGGTGACAGGGGAAGGCGCCCGAACCCGCCTGGTGGCGCAGAACGTCCGTTCCGGCGCCCAGATCTATGCCAAGGGAACCGACCTCATCGTACTGGGCGCTGTGGCGGCGGGAGCTGAGGTGATCGCCGACGGGCATGTCCATATCTATGGACCCTTGCGCGGACGTGCGATCGCGGGTGCGTCGGGGGACAAGGAGGCGCGCATCTTCTGCCGCGCGCTGGATGCGGAGCTGATTGCGGTGGCGGGGCGTTACATGGTGCATGACGACATACCGGGTTCGGTGCGGGGCAAACCCGTCGGCGTGATGCTCGAGGACGAACGTCTCGCCATTCGCGAGACCTGAGCGGCGATTTCCCGATCTGCAAGGAGACTAGACGGTGGCATTGGTCGTAACGGTGACTTCAGGAAAAGGTGGCGTCGGCAAGACGACGTCCAGTGCCGCTATCGGTACGGGCCTTGCGCTGCGCGGCCACAAGACGGTGATCGTCGATTTCGATGTCGGCCTGCGCAATCTCGACCTGATCATGGGTTGCGAGCGCCGCGTGGTCTTCGACTTCGTCAACGTGATCAACGGCGAGGCCAATCTCAGCCAGGCGCTCATCAAGGACAAGCGGGTCGAGAACCTCTTCATATTCCCGACCTCCCAGACCCGCGACAAGGACGTGCTAACCACCCAGGGCGTCGAGCGGGTGCTCAACCAGCTGAAGGATCAGGGTTTCGAGTACATCATCTGCGATAGTCCCGCCGGCATCGAGCACGGTGCGGTCACCGCGCTCTATTTCGCCGACGAGGCGGTGGTGGTCACCAATCCCGAGGTGTCCTCGGTTCGCGACAGCGACCGCATCCTCGGAATCCTGGCCTCGAAGTCGCGCCGCGCGGTGCGGGGAGAGGCGCCGGTCAAGGAACATCTGCTGATCACGCGCTATTCTCCGGCCCGGGTCGAGCGCGGCGAGATGCTGACCGTGAAGGACGTGCAGGACATCCTCGCCATCCCGCTGATGGGTGTGATCCCCGAGAGCACGGCGGTCCTGAAGGCGTCGAACACCGGAACGCCTGTGATCCTGGACGAAGAGAGCGAGGCCGGGATGGCCTACAAGGACGCCGTAGGCCGATTCGTCGGCGAACAGCGCGCCTTCCGCTTCATGGATGCGCCCAAGAAGGGCTTGTTCCAGAAGCTGTTCGGGGCGGCGGCATCATGAGCTTCCTGGACATCTTCCGCCGACGGCCCGAGGCCTCGGCTTCCATCGCCAAGGAGCGGCTGCAGCTGATCCTGCAACACGAGCGCGCCGGCAGGGACGATCCCGAGTTTCTGCCACGCCTGCAGAAGGACCTGTTGGCTGTGATCGGGAAGTACGTGGCGATCCGTGAGGATCATCTCGCCGTATCGGTTCAGCGCAACAGCCACAGCGCGGTACTGGAGATCAACATCGAGCTGCCGCCGAAGATGTGAGTGCGGAGTGGGGAAGTCGGCAGGAATTTCTCAGGCGGCGGCATGATGGGAACAATTCAAGGTAAATTTTGCCGGTCTGACCTTCCCGCGATATCTTGGGAGTGAATGGCGTAACTGACTGAAATAAATACAAAAAGACATCATCTAGGTTTTTGGCACACCGGTTGCTCTAGGACCTGCGAGGCGGAATGTCGTCTCACCCGAGGAGCAACATGACGGGTGTCCCATGGCAAATTCTCTAGTCCAGCTCAGTGCGACGTCACGCAGCAATCTGCTGTCGTTGCAGAATACCACCAGCCTGATCTCGCGTACCCAGGACCGTCTGTCGACGGGCTTGAAAGTCGCTTCGGCGATCGATGACGCCATCTCCTTCTTCCAGGCCCAGGCGCTGACCAATCGCGCCTCCGACCTGTCGGAGAAGAAGGATGGCATCGATCAGGCGATCTCGACCTTGAAGGCGGCTTCGAACGGTATCGATGCCCTCGACAAGACGGTTCGCCAGCTCAAGGGTATCGCCCAGAGCGCCAAGACCGCTACGGTGACCGAGGCGGTCGACCTGACGGCGCAGTTCAAGGAACTCGCCAATCAGCTCGATCAGATCTCGAATGATGCGAGCTATCAGGGCCTCAATCTCCTGAACTCGACGGCGGCGCATCTGACGGTCGAATTCTCGACGGCATCGACCTCGGTGCTCTCGATCTACGGCCGGAACCTGCTGGTGTCGGGCCTGTTCACCGGCGGGGGCGCGGCGGCGGGTGACGTGCAGTCGAGCTTCACTTCCTTCGGCGCGGCGCTGGTCGGCTTCTCGACCGCCGGCACGACGGTGAGTGCGATCGATGACCTGATCAACTACCTGGAGATCGGCATCGACAAGCTGCGCGGCGCGTCCAAGGCATTGTCCTCGAACATCACGTTCCTGCAGACCCGCCTGGACTTCACCAAGCAGTACACCAACAACCTGACCGAAGGTGCCGGCAAGCTCACGCTCGCCGACATCAACGAGGAAGGCGCCAATCTCGTCGCGCTGCAGACACGTCAGCAGCTCGGCATCCAGGCGCTCGCCTTTGCCGGTCAGTCCGAGCAGTCCGTGCTCAGTCTGTTCAACTAACGGAACAGCACCGCCGGTTGCTCCTCGGCAGGGATCCGGTCCGCGCCGTTCGGCGCGGACCGCTCTCCTCTCGCGACGCGATCCGGCGTCAGTTGGGTACGAAGTCGCTCTTCAGCGTGTAGCGGCCGGTGCCTCCGGCGGCATGCCGAAGGCGCACGAAATAGGTTCCGGCATTCACCTGCCGCGCCAGCTTGGCATTGTACCAGCCGCCGCCGTCGTCATCCGCGACGATCGGGTTGCCCGAAGTGTCCTCCAGCTGCAGGACGACATCCGTCGGCCCGGTGGTCGAAAGGGTCAGCAGTCCCTTGGCGTTGAGGCTGGCCATGAACAGGTCCTCGTCGCCGCTGACGGCGATCTCGCCGTCGTCGTTGCCGGTGAGAACGGTCGCCGTGGCCGTCGTGGCGCCGTGATCGTCCTCGGGTACGGGTAGTCCGCCCCCCCCGGACGAAACAAACAGCTCGAACGTGTCGATCGGGACGAACCCAGTATTCGGCTTGTAGGCACGGACCTGCAACGCTCCGGGCCTTACTGTGCCCGCGATATCGAATGTTACCGCGACATCGCTGGCCGTCAGCCGTTCGATACGGGCGATTCGGATATCGGGCCGCGCATAGATCACGGGCAGAACTGCCGGATCGAATCTCGGGCTCGACAAGGTCAGCGTGGTGCTGCCGCCGGCCGTGGCCAGCTTGCGCGCCTGCTGAACCGCCTGGGCTGCCGCGGCAACAGCATTCGCCACATCGTCCACCGATGCGGTCTCCACGGCGGCGCGGACCTGCGGCGGAGCCCCGACATTGTCCGACAGGAGCAGCCGGAACAGAAAGGCTTCGGCTGCCGCGGCGCTGGCGAACCAGTTGCCGCCAACACCTTCGATCCCGCTGTAGAATCTCTCCTGGTCGCGCTGCATCAAGATGCGCGAATTGCCATTCGCCCCGAAGGCCTTGGCGAGATCGCTCACCAGAAGTGCGGTCCTCGCCCAGGCGATATCACCTGGCGATCCGGCCGTGCCGAGGAGCGAACCCGTGCTGCCGCTGGTGTCGACCCAGACAGATGCCCCGGTGCCCTGCGTGGATTGCGCTTCAGCGCTCACGGTGCGGAGACTCGCGAGCAGGCCGCCGAGCTGGCTCTGGAAGGCGGCTACCGCCGAGGCGTCGCTTCCTCCGACGGTGCCGGCCGCCACTTGGCCGGCAAGCAGGATGCCACCAACGACGATCGCTGCCCCACGCACTGCCTTCATCGCCATATCGAAACCCCCTACGACTGCGGGGATTCTAGCCGATTCCCGGGGAATCGAGAAAGGGGGCTGTCAGCGCATGCAGCGGGCGGGTACCCAGATCTTGCTGCCCTTGCTGCCGGAACCGATGAATTCGCTTCCCGTACATTCTCCGGGCGAGATGCCGATCGCAAAGATGCTGTTCACCCGGACGTCCGTGACCTCGACCTGCACCTCGCCGGGTTGCTCGGCACGCACGATCCCACACCAGCCGGCATTGTTCGGATAGAGGCCAGGAGCGGTGCAGACACGGCGGGAAACCATGCCCGCGGGTGCCGCGACCGCGCTTGGCTGAGCGATGGGACCGGCGATCGCCGCTGGCGATACCGCGGCGGTCTGGGGTGCGGCCGGCGTCACAGCGCCCGCATAGGGATTATAGACCTGCTGATAGGGCGTTTGGGGTACGGCCGGGGCTGTTGCATAGACCGATGGCTGATACGCCGGAACCCGATAGGCCGGTTGCGGGTAGACCGGTGCCACCGGCGCTGGCGCGGGATAAGCGGCTGATCGCCCGGACAGGGCTGCCGCGTTTGCGGTCGGCGACCAGGGCGGGACATAACTAGAAGCCGCGCCGGGAGACGGCGGGGAGATACCGGCCGCCGTTGCGACTGCCGGCGCCGCGGCGAGTGGGGCGGCGATCACCGGCGCCGGAGAAGATGGCGCTGGAGCGGGTTGTACGGGAGGCGCATAGGCCAGCGGGGCTTGGTAGACAGGCACCTCCGCTGATTGCGGTACTTCGCGGGGACGGACCTGCGCCGGCTGGCTGCGGCGCTCGTCGATCAGGGCGCGAACCTGCCGGCGTGAAAGTTCACGCTCGCTGACCAGACGATCGTTCTGATAGAGGGCGCGTATATAGGCGCCGTCGCCGCGGATGACGATGAATTCGCCGTTGCGCCTTCCTTCGTTGTAGACGCCGACGACGCTGCTGCCGTCCGGGAAGGTGGTCGTTGCGTTTCCGTGCAATTCGCCGCCCCGGAAGCTGCCCTCGTTGCGTTCCGTCAGGCGATCGTCGCGGTACCAGGTCAGCACGCCGTCCCCGTCGAGCAGGCCATTGCGGCAGCCGCCGGTCCAGGTGATTCGTTCATTGCCCTTTGGGAACGGATTTGACGTGGCACAATTGGTTGAAGGGTCGGCGATCATGACCTTCTGCTGCGCCAGGGCGGGCAGAGCCGCGGCTACGAAAAGGCAGAGGGCGACGAAACCTTTCTTCATGCCGGGATGGTGTTGGTCGGAAGGCGGGGCGTCAAGCCCTGTTGCCGAACATGGGCATGGTGAATCAAAGTATGCGCATGACGAACGGATCCACTTTGGAGGGACTTCTGGCCGAAGTCAGGGCCTGCCGGGCATGCGCGGCCGAACTGCCGCTCGGGCCAAGGCCGGTTTTGCGCGCCAGCGAGACGGCCAGGATCGCGATCTGCAGCCAGGCGCCCGGCACCCGTGTGCATGCGACCGGCCTGCCGTTCAACGACAGGTCGGGAGACCGCCTGCGCGACTGGCTCGGCATCGACCGTGCCACCTTTTACGACGAGCGCCGCATTTCCATTGTGCCGATGGGCTTCTGCTACCCCGGAGTGGACCAGCGCGGAGGGGACAGGCCGCCGCGGCCGGAGTGCGCGCGCCTGTGGCATCCGCGCCTGTTTCCGCTGCTGAGGCTCGATCTGATTCTGGTGATTGGCCTCTATGCCATGACCTATCATATGGGCCCCAAGCGCAAACCGACGCTGACCGAGACCGTGCGGTCCTTTCGCAACTACCTGCCTGGGATGATTCCACTGCCGCATCCTTCGTGGCGCAATACCGGCTGGATCAAACGCAATCCGTGGTTCGAGCGCGACTTGCTGCCTTGTCTGCGGGCCGAAGTGGCGCAATGTCTGTAATGCTGCGGGCCTTGGCATTCCTATTCCTGCTGTCGGTTGCCGCGTGCGGTCCGCGCGAACAGGGATTGGGTCCGCCGGTCGGCGGAGCGGCCCTCGCGGGCGATGGCTTCGTTACAACGGATGGTGCGCGTCTGCCGTTGCGTTCATGGCGGGATGAATCAGTCGAAGCCAGGGTCGTCGTGCTGGCATTGCACGGTTTCAACGACTACGGCCGGGCCTGGGCGGAGCCGGCGGCCTGGTGGGCAAGGCAGGGTGTCGTCACCTATGCGCTCGACCAGCGCGGATTCGGCGAGGCTCCCGACCCGGGGATCTGGGGCGGTGCGGAGGCGATGGTTCATGACGTGCGGGAGGTGGCGGCGGCCCTCCGGCGGGCGCACCCGGAATTGCCGCTGTTCCTGCTGGGCGAGAGCATGGGCGCGGCAGTTGCGATGGTCGCCACCACATCCTGGCTGGAAGGACGTCCGGACGGGCTTGTATTGTCCGCGCCCGGGGTCTGGGGGCGGGAAACGATGCCCTGGATCTATCGCTCCGCGCTCTGGGTCGCCGCTCACGCAATGCCGTGGAACCTGGCGACCGGCCGGGGCATCCGCGTGCACCCGTCCGACAATATCGAGATGCTGCGCGCGCTCGGCCGTGATCCGCTGGTGATCAAGGCGACTCGGGCGGACGCCATATGGGGGTTGGTCGACATGATGGATGCCGGCTTGGCGGCCGCGTCCAGGATCAACGTCCCGACGCTCGTCCTCTATGGCGAGAACGACGATATCGTTCCGCGGCAGTCGGTCGAGTTGATGCTGAGACGATTCTCGGCGCCGTTTCGTCTGGCGCTCTATCCCGACGGCTATCATCTCCTGTTTCGGGATCTGCGCGGCCAGGTGGTCTGGCGGGACGTACTTTCCTGGATGATCGATCAGGCGGCCCCGTTGCCGTCCGGGCGCGAGGTGCTGGAGCGCCCCGTCAGAATCGCAAGGTCAGCAGCGCGATCGGATTGAGGAGGTCATAGAGCCTCTCGAACCGCTTCGCGGTCGTGGCGGGGTCCCAGCCGAGGTCGCGGCCGATCTGACCGAGCGTCCGCTCGCCGTTGATGCGTTCCAGGAGCGGGGCGAGACCGGGCGCGATCTCGCGGCGGATCGCATGTCCGTCCAGGTCCATCTTGAGCACGCCGCCCTTGGTGAGCGCCGGTACGAGGAGTTTGGCGGCGGGTCTCGCCATCGGGATGCCGTCCGCGCCGGCAGGTTCGGCGATGCGCCCGGCGGTCTCCTCGCGCCGGGCCGCATAGACGATGTGGGTCTTCATCGTCCCCGACAGATTCTCCGCGAGCGCCCAGGCATCGACAGCCGGAAGGCCGCGTGCACGGCGGATCAGCGCCGGGTCGGCCAGCCAATTGGCCGGGTCGTAACGCGCGGGCTCCATGAAGGCGATCGGAGCGAGGCTGGCCCCGTCCAGCAATCCGCACAATTCCGGCACCGAGTAGGCCCGATCGCGCGGGTGCAGCAACAGGTCGTACAACCCGGCATCGGTACCGACGTCCCAGCCTTCCAGCAGTGGGTTGCGGCGATACCAGTTGCTGGCCGGGAGGTCGCGAACCAACCGGCGGGCCACCGACAGCCGGAGCGACAGATCGCTTTCCGGCGCCATCGTCCGCAGCGCGGCCTGCAGCGGATACACCCCGGTGCGGCCCAGCGTGCCGTAGACCATGAGCCCGAGCGCGCCGCCGGCCGCGAGGACCGTGGCGAGGGCGGCGAGGCCGGCCGCCGGGTCTTCCAGGTGATGCAGCACTCCGCAGCAGTCGATGTAGTCGTAAGGGCCCGGCGCGATATCCGCGACGTCGAGCAGCGATCCGGAGATGAAGCGCACGTTGTCGAGCCCGCGGGCCGCGACGCGGTCCTCCGCGATACGACGGGAGGCGGTCGAAAGATCGAGGTAGGTGACGTTCGCGGGGATGCCGCGATCCTTGGCGTGCTGGGCGATCATCACCGTCGCATCGCCGGTACCGCCGCCGGCGACGAGGACGTTGAAGGATGATCTGGACCGCAGGCGGCCGGCGAAACAGAAGTGATCCACCTCGTCGAGATGGCTGGGCGAGCCCTCGACGAGGCGGTGTGCTTCTTCCTTCGGATCCCGAGCCGGGTAGGGATAGGTCTCGTACTGGGCCCGGACGGGATCTGTGCTCATCTGACCTTGATGACCGCCTTGCCGACGACCTTGCGCGCCAGCAGCGTCTTCATCGCCTCCGGCACCTTGTCGAGGGGAAAGGTGTGCGAAATGTGGGGATTGAGCTTCCCCTCGGCGCACCAGTTCAGCAGCATCTCGAATTCCTTGCGCGCCGTCTCCGGCTCGCGCGCCGCGAAGGCGCCCCAGAACACGCCGACGACCTGGCAGCTCTTCAGCAGGATGAGGTTGGCCTTGGCTTCCGGGATGCGGCCGGAAGCGAAGCCGATGACCAGCAACCGGCCGTCCCAGGCGATGGAGCGCAGGGATTCATCGAAGACATCGCCGCCGACCGGATCATAGATCACGTCGGCGCAATGCCCGTCGGTGATCTCCTTCACCCGGTCGCGGATCTTCTCCTTGCTGTAGTTGATGACGTAGTCGGCGCCGTACTTCTTCGCGATCTCGAGCTTCTCGTCCGAGCCGCCGGTGGCGATCACCCTGGCGCCCAGCAGCTTGCCGAGTTCGACCGCGTTCAGACCGACGCCGCCGGTGGCGCCGTGCACCAGCAGCCATTCGCCCTTCTTCAGATGGCCGCGATCGACCAGCGCATGATAGGTAGTTCCGTAGGTGACCGGGAAGGCCGCCGCCTGATCATAGGTCACCTTGTCGGGCAGGGCGTAGACCTTGCTCTCCTGGACGACTACCTCCTCGGCGAAGGCGCCGTGACCGCCGCTCGCCATCACCCGCTGGCCGACTTTCACGGTCTTCACGTCCGAACCGACTTCCATCACCACGCCGCCGGCTTCCATGCCGGGGCTGAAGGGGAAGGCCGGCTTGAACTGGTAGGTGCCGGCGATGATCAGCGTGTCGGGGAAGTTGAGGCCGGCCGAATGCACGGCGACGCGGACATCCTTCGGCCCCAGCGGCGCGCTCGGGATGTCTTCCAGAACCAGCGATTCCGGCGGCCCATAGGCCTTGCACAACACTGCCTTCACGGGTTTCCCTCCAAATCCTTATGTCTCGGTTGCGCAGATAGCGCGAAAGCGAAAGCGCGGTCAAACCCCGGTTCAGAAGGCGGGCGCGCCTGGCCTGATCTCGCCTACCGCCATGCCGTTGCGGTTGCGCAGGGTCGGGCGGGCAAGGGGGGCAATCGCGTCGACCTCCTCCGGGCGCAACAGATCGAGCGTCTTCAAGGCCTCGATCAGTGCGATTTCACCCGCTCGACCCGTGCCGTCGGTGCTCTTCAGGGCGATGCCGATGCCGTGATCGGGAAGGGCCGCCGCCCAGACGCCCTCGGCGCCGCCCTTGGTCGTGATCCGTCCCTTGATCGCAGCCATGAAGGTGGTGTCGAAGCGGCCCGTGCCGGCGACCATGTCGGGATGGGTGCCCATGGCCGCGAGCAGTCGCTTCGCCGCCTCGGCGCGATCAGCCGACAGCCCGCTGCCGGACGCCATGCGCGCCAGGCCATGCGCGAAGGCGCGAAGTGGCAGGGCGAAGGTCGGGATGGCGCAACCGTCGATCCCGACCGGGATGCCGGCCATGTTCACACCAGTAAGGTCGCCGATGGCAGCAGCGACCCGGCGCTGCACGCCGTGCCCGATGCCGATATAGCCCTTCGGATCCTCTTTCAGATGCCGGGCATGGGTCAGCATGGAGGTGTGCTTGCCCGAGCAGTTGTTGTGCAGCGCGCAGGGCGTCTCGCCGCGCGCCGCCATGCCGCGTGTCGCTTCCTCGTTGGTCGGCCAGTGCGAGCCGCATTCGAGGGCGGTGTGATCGAGGCCGATCCGCTCGAGCCAGGCGGTCACGGTCGAGACGTGCTTCGGCTCGCCGCTGTGGGAGGCGCAGGCCAGCGCCAGTTCCATGGACGTCAGGCCGTAGGCGTCCGCGGCGCCGGTCTCGATCAGAGGCAGGGCCTGGATCATCTTGATGGCCGAACGCGGGAAGACCGCCTGTTCGCCATCGCCCCATTGGCGGATGATGCGTCCGCCTCCGTCGACGGCGACGACATGGACGAGGTGGCGGCTTTCGACGATGGCGCCGCGGGTGACTTCGACGGAAAGGGGTGCGGAGGCAGACATTGCCGCTATATACACGCCCTTCGGCGGAAGGCGGAGGTGCTGGTTTGCGCGGCTATTTCGGGGTCGGGGTCGAAGGCCTCTCCAAGGTCATGAACGCGGGCAACCTGTTCCGCTCCGCGCATGCCTTCGGGGCGGGTTTCGTCTTCACCATCAATGCCAATCCGAAGATCGCGCAGTCGCCGGCCGATACCAGCCGGGCGCAGGAGAATCTGCCCTGGTACAACTATGCCTCGCCCGACGAGTTGACGCTTCCGGCCGGCTGCCAGCTGGTCGGCGTCGAGTTGCTGGACGAGGCGGTGCAACTGCCGAGCTTCCGGCATCCGCTGCAGGCGGCCTATGTCTTCGGGCCGGAGCGCGCCTCGCTGTCGCCGGCCGTGGTGGCGCGTTGCGACCACCTGGTGAAGATCCCGACATCCTTCTGCATCAACCTGGCGACGGCGGCCGCGATCGTACTCTACGACCGAACCATCTCGCTGGGGCGCTTCGCCGAACGCCCGGTCTCGGCGCTCGGCAAGCCGATCCCGCCGGTGCCGCACGTGCATGGCGGCGTGCGCTTCCGCCGCCGCAAGGACCCGGATCGCTAAGCCGCCGTCGTCTTCGGGGCGTTGAGGCCGATCACCCGGCCGATATAGGGCGAGGGCGGCAGGGCGGCATGCGCCGCCTTGATCGCGGCCAGCCGTTCCAGGATATGCGGCGCCATGGCGGTGGAACGGCGGGTCTCCTGGCTGACATGCAGCGTGATCAGCTCGTTGGTCGCAGCGAGATAGCCTTCCTTCTCGTGATGCATCTCGTGCAGATAGTGGATGCGCTTGGCATCGAAGCCGATCAGCCGCGTCGTCATCACCAGCGGATCGCCGAGCCCGACCTCACGGTTGTAGGTGATATGGCCTTCCAGGGAAAAAGTGGTGACGTCGTACTTCTGCCGGTGTTCCCGGGTCAGGCCGCAGGCCTGGAAGAAGCCGCCGGTCGCCTCGTCGAAGACGACCATGTAGTAGCCCATGTTCATGTGGTCGTTGTGGTCGATCCAGGCGCGCTCGACGATGGCGCGGTGGGTGGTGAGGGGCGTCTCGATCATCAGGGGCGCATTCCGAACTTCGAAGGGCCGGCCTCGCGGAGCGGCGCGGCCAGGTTGACGAACTCGCAGAGCAGCGGGCGGGTGTCGCGCGGATCGATCATCTCCTCGATCCAGAAGCTCTCCGCCGAGCGGAACGGTGAGCGCAGTTTCTCCAACCGGTCCTCGATCTCGCCGAGCTTCGCCGCGCGGTCCGGCGCAGCATCCAGATCGGCGGCATAGGCGGCCTCGATTCCGCCTTCCAGCGGCAGCGAACCCCAGCGGCCGCTCGGCCATGCATAGCGGTAGGATAGGCGGCTGCCGTTCTGGTGCGCCGCACCCGCCACGCCGAAGACGTTGCGCACGATGATGGCACACCAGGGCATGGTGGATTGCCAGATCGCCGACATGGCGCGCGCGCCCTGCCGGATCGTTGCCGTCTGTTCCGCCTGGCGGCCGATCAGGAAGCCGGGGCAGTCGACCAGATGCACCACCGGCAGGTGGAAGGTCTGCGCCAGATCGACGAATCGGGTGATCTTCTGGCAGGCATCCGCCGTCCAGGCGCCGCCATAAATCATCGGATCGCCCGCCATCAGCGCAACCGGCCAGCCGTCGATCCGGGCGAGTCCGGTGATGATGGATTTGCCGAAGTGCTTCCCCATCTCGAAGAAGCTGCCGCGGTCGACCAGCATTTCGATGATCGGGCGCATGCGGTAGGTCTTCCGCGTGCCCTTCGGCACGGCGGTGAAGAGCTTCTCATCCTTGCGATCGGCCGGATCGGTCTGCGCTCCCCTCGGCGGCAGGTCGTAGATCGAGGAGGGAAGATAGGACAGGAAGCGCCGCGCCATGGCGAAGGCCTCTTCCTCGGTCTCCGCCGCATCGTCCACGGCCCCGGCTCGGCACTGGATGTCCCAGCCGCCCAGTTCCTGCTTGGTGACCGGATCGCCGAGGCGCGCCACCACCGGCGGCCCGGCGACGAACATCGCCGAGAGCTCTTTCACCATCACAGAATAGTGGCTGGCGACGAGATGCGCCGCACCCAGGCCGGCGACGGAACCGAGGCCCAGCGCCACGCGCGGCACGGTCTCCATGTTGCGCACAACCCATTCCCACCCGGAGACGCCTGGGACATTGGAGCGTCCGGTGGTCTCGATCGTCTTGACCGAACCGCCGCCCCCTGACCCTTCGATCAGCCGCACCATGGGCAGGCGCAGTTGGTTCGCCATCCGTTCCGCGTAGGTGTGCTTTTCCTTGATTGTCGCATCGGCGGAACCGCCACGCACGGTGAAGTCGTCGCCGCCGACGACGACGGTACGCCCGTCGATCATCCCCCGGCCGCAGACGAAATTCGAAGCTTGCAGATTGGTCAACTCGTTGGCGGCGTCGTATTCGGCCTTGCCGGCGATTGTGCCGATTTCGCGGAAGCTGCCGGGGTCCAGCAGCTTTTCGATGCGCTCGCGGATGGTGAGGCGGCCCTGGTTGTGCTGGCGCGCGATCTTGTCGGCGCCACCGAGGCCATAGGCGAGTTCCTTCCGCTGCCGGAGCTCGTCCAGCTCCTTGTCCCATGTCATGTGCGATTCCTCCGTAGTAACGGAGTTTAGCGGACAGGCGGGTTCAGAGAAGCGCCTTGATGCCGCCGAAGGCGCCCTGTCGGCGGACATAGATATTGAAGCCGAGCTTCTCGGCGGCACCGGGCATGAAGGATTCAAACGTCTTGGCGACGTACTCGATCCGCTCGAGATCGGTACCACGCCGGCGGCGGAAATACTTGTTCCAAAAGAACAGGTCGACCACGAAGGAATCAAGCCAGTGCACGGGGGTGGAATAGCCGACGATCCATTTGATCGAGGGGATTCCACCTTCGTCGGAATCGAACAGGAATTCGGCGTTCTCCGGCGTCATGAAATCGCAGGAGCCGAAGAAGACACCGACGATCTTGGAGCCCTCCTTCTGGCAGACGCGGCGAAGTGTGTTGCGGATGACGAAACGCTGGATCAGTTCCCCGTCGCTGCCCAGGATGCCGTCGCGGAAGCCGTGCGCCGCGACATAGAGGTAGTGGAAGCCCCACTTCTCACCGATCCGGGTCACCACATCGCGGAAACCGTCCTTGTTGTTGAACATCTCGTAATGGTAGCCGTGGGGCGATCGGATCAGGATGTCCGATAGAACATCGAAAAGCCCGCGCACGCTGGTGTTGTAGTCTTCCCACCAGCGGCCTTCGATGACGGCCAGACGGAGCTTGTTCGATGCCATGAACAAAAATCCCCCGGAAGCGACGCCCCGAGCGGGACGCCGTGAATCCGGGGGATAGTAACAGTTTTCCAGCAAATTGCGGGGGTTAAGCCCCGCTCAGATCACTTCGGTGCCATGCGGAGCGCGCCGTCGAGGCGAATGGTTTCGCCGTTCAGCATCGGGTTCTCGATGATGTGGCGCACCAGCTTGCCGTATTCGGTCGGGCTGCCCAGGCGCTTGGGAAAAGGCACGCTCGCGCCGAGCGATTTCTGGATCGGCTCCGGAAGGCCAGCCATCATCGGCGTGTGAAACAGCCCGGGTGCGATGGTGCAGACACGGATGCCGACATCCATCAGGTCGCGCGCGATGGGGAGCGTCATGCCGACGACGCCGCCCTTGGAAGCGGAATAGGCGGCTTGGCCGATCTGGCCGTCGAAGGCGGCGACCGAGGCGGTGTTGATGATCACGCCCCGCTCGCCGTCCTCGTTCACCGGCTGGCTGCGCGAAACTTCGGCGGCGAACAGGCGGATGGCGTTGAAGGTGCCGATCAGATTGACGTTGATGACGTTGGCGAACTGCTCGAGCGGAAGCGCGCCGTCGCGGCCGACGGTGCGGCCCGCGCGACCGATGCCGGCGCAGTTTACGAGCGCGCGGGGCGTGCCGAGCTTGGCGACCACCGCCTCGATGCCGGCCTTGACGCTGTCGGCATTCGAGACGTCGACCTTCAGGCCGATGCCACCAATTTCCGTACCGACCTTCTCGGCCAGATCGCCGTTCATGTCGAACAGCGCGCATTTTGCGCCCGCCGCGGTCAGCTCGCGCGCTGTGGCCGCGCCGAGACCCGAGGCGCCGCCGGTGACGATCGCAACCAGCCCCTTGAGATCCATCGTTCCCTCCGTGTGACGTCGAAAAATGATTGTCGCCTATAACAGATCGGTTCTGGGCTGTCAGCGCCACCGCCGCTATGGTCCGCCGCCATGCCGCTGGATCTGATCTTCATGGGCACGCCGCCGATTGCGGTTCCGACCCTCGATGCGCTGGTTGCCGCCGGCCATCGCGTGCGCGCCGTCTATTCGCAGCCGCCCCGCCCGGCCGGTCGGGGCCACAGGGAGCAGCGGTCGGCCGTGCACGAGCGCGCGGCAGCCCTCGGCCTGGAGGTGAGGCATCCGCTGACCTTGAAGCAACCGGAGGAGCAGTCGGCCTTCGCTGCGCTGAATGCCGATGCAGCGGTGGTGGTGGCGTATGGACTTTTGCTGCCGCGTACCGTGCTGGAGGCGACCAGGCTCGGCTGCTTCAACCTGCATGCCTCGCTTCTGCCTCGCTGGCGCGGGGCGGCGCCGATCGAACGTGCTATCCAATCGGGCGACGCCGAGACCGGGATCGCGGTGATGCGAATGGAAGTTGGTCTCGACACCGGGCCGGTGCTGCTCGAAGAGCGTGTGCCGATCGGACCGGAAGACACGACGGCGACGTTGCGGGACCGCCTGGGCAGGCTCGGTGCCGTCCTCATGGTGCGAGCGCTGGACGAACTGGTGGCGGGCCGGATCGTCGAGAAGCCGCAGAGCGCGGACGGGGTCACCTACGCGAAGAAGATCGAAAAGGGTGAGGGCGCGATTGATTGGACTCAGCCGGCGGCGGTGATCGACCGGCAGGTTCGCGCCCTCGGTGCCGCGCCCGGCGTCTTCTTCGACTGCGGCGACGTCCGCCTCAAGGTGCATGCGGCCGAGCCCGCCGCCGGCCGCGGCGAGCCCGGAACCGTGCTGGATACGAACGGCCTGATCGCCTGCGGTGAAGGTGCATTGCGGCTCACCGTCCTGCAGCGGCCGGGCGCCAAGGCCCTGCGCACATCCGAGTTCCTTCGTGGCTTCCGGCTGGAGCCGGGCATGCGGCTCGACTGATGCCGCGCTATCGCATCACGGTCGAATACGACGGCACCGACCTCGTCGGCTGGCAGAAGCAAGGCGAGGGCGTCTCGGTACAAGGTGCACTTGAAGCCGCGGTCACCGCGTTCAGCGGCGAGGTGGTGGAAGTCTATGGTGCCGGCCGCACCGATGCGGGCGTACATGCGACAGGCCAGGTTGCCCATTTCGACCTTGCGCGCATTTGGCCGCTGCACACGGTGGTGCGAGCGATGAACGTCCATCTGCGGCCGCATCCGATCGCTGTGCTGGAAGCCTCGGAAGCGCCATCGGAGTTCCATGCGCGGTTCAAGGCGACACGGCGGCACTATCGCTACCGCATCGTCAACCGCCTGGGTCCACCGATGCTGGACCGCCTCC
>Ga0164290_1000861_pt1 | contig 71528 bp, 70 predicted proteins | sample Micstemetagenome_FD_108782 | JGI IMG/M metagenome (GOLD analysis project Ga0164290, IMG submission 108782) | Contaminated culture microbial community from soil near Moab, Utah, USA - Microcoleus steenstrupii SON62 (Illumina Assembly) | ecosystem: Environmental > Terrestrial > Soil > Soil crust...
CGGCGGCGGGGGCGGCGGCCGAGGGAACGTGGCGCAGGGCGGATAGGGCCTCGACGATCCTGCGCTCGGACACCCGCGGCATGCGCGCGTTCTGCCCGGCATAGCGATAGGCCGTCCGCGTCGTCCCGGCCGGGGCGAGCGTGATTTCCAGGGCCGGCCGCAGCGTGCCGGCCGAACCCGGCCGGCCCCGGTGCAGCAGCGTCGCCGCATCGACCAGCACGCAGGCCGCATGATCCGTTTCCAGCAGAACCCGTTGCCCGCGGCGGTCGATCAGTTCGAACGAGCCGTTGGCGGCGTTCATCGGCTGCGGATACAGCATCAGCTTCCTGACATAGGCGGAGAAGCCGTCGGCATGCCATCCGGTCGGCCCGAAATCCGGGCTCGGCCGCGTCCGCCAGCCGCGGACATTCGCCACCTCGAAAGGATGCCCCAGCTCCTCCTCCAGGCTGCCGGCGATACTGTCGAGGAACCCCTCGAGGGCCACCTGCGCCGCCTCCGGCGCCGGCCCGTAGTAGATGTGCCGGGCGTTCAGGGTCGCGACCGTCTGGGGCGTGAGCCTGGATGCGACATGCCCCGGCTCGCAGTCCTCGACCGCGAAAGGCCGCTCGATGCCGGCTGAGAAGAAGCCCTGCAGCGCTTCTGCCGTGGCGGGCGGCATGGGATAGATCCGGTACCCCAGCTCCAGGAACGCGCTGTGATGCTTCCCTGCGCCGCGCTCGCCTGCCCACGCCGCCTCGATCTCCGCCCCGAACACGTCCATCGCCCGGTCCAGGACCGCGTGATCCTCGTCCTCCCGCCCGGCCGAATCACCCTTCGCCATCGCCCGTCCCCCGGCCCAGTCTCGCGCCGCTCTTCATAGAGCGCCCGGGCGAACCGGGCGAGGGCGCAAATCGGCCTGCGCTGCCCTTGAAGATGCCCTCCCTGTCGCGCAGGCTCGTCCCTCGGAAAGCAGCGACGATGAGGCAAGCATGGAGCAGATCGACAGGATTCTCGCTCTGTGGCTCGACAAGCCCTGGGTCAGCCTCGGCATCCTCGCCTTCGCGGCCCTCGCCAGCCTCGCCGTCGGCCTGTTGCTGCGCCGCCAGCAGCGCCGCTATGCCGCGAGCGCCAAGCGGATGGAGCATACCCGCGGCCTCGTGCGCGCGGTCGAACTGCTGCAGTGGAGCAACGATACCGGTGGCCGGCGATCGGCACTCCGGCTCGAGGTCGATTTCAAGCTCGGCGATGCCGCCTTCTGCTGCCGCCGCTTCGAGCTCTTTCACGGCGATCCGCCACCGGCGCAGATGCAGGAAGCGGCGACGCTCCGCGCCGGCGAAGGCGTTCGCGTCCACTACGACAGGCTGAAGCCGGAAGTCTGCGCGCTCACCATCGGCCCGCATCCGAACCAATTTTCCAGCACTGTCGCCTTCATGCTGGCGGCAGGCTTCGCCGGCCTCGGCATCTACATGGCGGCGAGGCTTCCCGCCTGAGCCCGGGCGAACCCGGGTGGGCGGGCATCCCAGGCGCCGCGCCTAGGCGGCCCCGCGCTCCCACAGCCGGTTGAAGAACTGGGTCTGCACCGGGTCGACCCGCCGCGCCGAAAGCCGCCAGGGTGCCTGCAGGCTGTAGCTCTCTTCCGTGTAATGCGCATCGTCGGCCGGGTTGTGCCAGTCCCGCCACTGCTTCAGGAACAACAGCCCTCGCGACTTCGCCGCCAGCAGCGCGACATAGTGGTCGGACTGCCGGCGCGGCATCTCGGGCAGGGTGCTGATGCTCTGGCAGAGGTCGAACCAGCCGTCGGGAAAGCGCTCCATCTGGTCGGGCCGGAAGAAGGCCACCCGGCCCCGCTCCACCGGGCGCGACAGCGCCTCGAGATCCGGCGCCTCGCCATAGGGGATGATGCGATCGGCCCCCAGCACGGCGGTCAGGTACCATTCCGAGATCGCCAGCGCCGGCGGGATGTCGAAGATGCAATAGGTCACCGGCGCGGCCTCGGCATGCACATAGGCGAGCCGGCCATAGCCGGCGCCGAGCTCGGCCACGCGCCGCGGCGGCGCCGGGGCATGCGCGACGACGAAGTTGTATTCGATGATGGAGTTCGCCAGATCCTGCGAGATCAGCCGGCCCTGCCGGCGGATGCGGATCGGGTTGCCCGCCTCCGGTTCCTGCAGCCGGCCGGTCAGCCCGGCCCGGTCCTCCGCCACCGCGATCTCCCAGGCGATGCCGGAGAACCAGCGATAGCGCCGCGCGGCGTTGCCGGACATGGAAACCGCGTCACGGCGCTGGGTGCTTAGGCCGCTCACCGCCTCCATCTGGTTCAGGAAGGGCCGCGGCGTCGGGTGGCGCAGCAGCCAGGCGAAGGCGCTCCGGAACTGCGGGTCCTTCCGCTTGGTCACCAGCCAGTTGTAGTAGTTGTTGGAGACGGTGCGCTTCAGGTTGGCGATGCCGCTGTCGCGGATCATCTCGATGTTGCGGGCCAGGAGATCGGTCCAGAACTCGCCCGGGCGGTAGATCTCCGGGCCCGAGGCCACATCGCGCTGCATCCGCTCGATCTCGCGGATCACGCCTTCGTCTTCGACCCTCATCACACCCTCAAAGGCGGCAGCCCTATCCGCGCCGCTGCAACTACTTTCGCTAAACCATGAAAAGCATCATAGGCTCTGCAGTAGAGAAGACGAAGCAAGGGGCCTGCGTCCACTTGGCTTTCGATCGCTCTGCTATCACCGCCAATGGAAAGACTTTGCGGTGATCACCTGCGGCAACCTCACAAGAAAAGTCATTCGGACGAGATTGCAATCCCCGGAAGAGCAACAAACCAGGCGGCTGAGGCCTGCAAGCTACGCTTCTGGGCCGTCGTAAACGCCCCCCAGACTTGGCCATGAAATGGGTTGTCATCCGTCGGATCGAAACCGACCATCAAGGTCAGCGCGCGGATCTGATCGGCCTGCCACCACACGGACCCGGTCCATTTCGGCGTGGTCACGAAATCGCGTGGTTCGACGCCGGCATCGATGATCAATCGCTCCAGGTCCACTGACATCCCGTCACCCGCCTTGGATGACGGTCGGAAGGCCATCGAAGAAAGGCGACGCTCTCCCATACCCCCAGTGACGATGAAATGCTCTGAAATCCGACGGATCACTCTATCCCCGGAAGCAATGCCAGCGTGGTCGTGCGGCTGTACTTCGCCTTGTTCGTTACGCGGCGGCGGGTCGAGCGGCAATGTATGCGTCCGACAGTTCCCGCAGCCAAAGCGCAACAGCGCCGAGTTCCCCCTGCAGACTGAGTTCCTCGCCATCAGGCATTGTCGCTGGAGTGGAACGCCACGCTCGCACGTCGTAGGGACCGCGAACATGGAGTTCGATATCGATCGCCCCGAAATGCCATTCGATTTGGAGATCGCCGTCCGGCCCAGGCACTATCTGCGGTTCAGGCGTGTCGCTCGCACAGACCGCATTCAACAGGCTGATGGCGAAATGGGCTGTGGCGAAATTCAACGGCACGCCGCCATACCCATCCCATCCAGGAGGAAGTTTCAGGAACTCTTCAAAGCGTCGAGCAACCGAAGTCGCCCAATGACGCGGAGAGTCGGCCGTTAGCCCTGCCGAAAACGCGCTGTGAGTTCCGGCTCGCGACAAAGGACTGGCTGCAGGACGTGTAAAGGCTGCTGTTGATACGGCGGCATTCATCGAACACGGCCCCAATGGGTATGCGCAGAATCGCTCGTAACACGAGCAAACTCATTCACCACCATCTCGCGTCCCGCAGTCAAGAAATCGATGACATCGGCAATCTTGTCGCCCTCAGGGCCTCCCCGGCACGTTAGCGTTAGAATGAACATCCTCTCGCCTTTCCCTCCCACCGCGGTCTGAATTTCACAGATCAGGCGTCCGATCCGCTTGCCGTTCCGGTCGCGTACGACGCGGCGAAAAACAGCGGAAACATCTTCGGGCGGCTGATCACCCGTATCCAGAACACGAAGCCAGCCGAGTGCATTATCGGAGAAAGGGGATATGTGATTGATGTATGAAATTTCGGCCTGATTGCAGATCAGACGCTGCGGGGACAAAGACGAAAAGTAGGTCTCGAGAGCTGTCATTTCGCGCTGGAACCGCACAATCATGGCTTCGAACCGGGGATACGCCGTTTGCTCCCCGACTTTGCGCCAGTTGTGCAAGAGCCGGTCTTGCTGGAACTGGATCAGTTCGGCTCGACTATCAGACAGAAACCAGAATCGGTCATGCTGAGCACCCGTGATGAAGCCCAAGTTGATCTGTGCTCCGGACGGCAATCCAAAAGTCTCGAATGCCGGAGGAATTGGCGGATGCTCTTCCACCACTGGGAAATCGGTCCGGAAAAGCCCCCACACTTCACCGGCGAGAATCTGCTGATAACCAATTGCCGGCGCGAACTGCACGCCCACGACCACCTCGTTCAAGGGGGGCTGCCGAAAATCGGGCAAATGATCGGGCCGTTGCATCGCCATGTGATCTTTATACAGGTCACGACCACCGATTCTAACTGGCTGGCGGCATGCCGTCGCCTTGTGGTCTTGCTAGCCCCCTTTCCCCGCCCGCACTATGGTCCGCCGCTGATCGGAACCGGAATCGGAACAGGTAGAACCGGATGGCGACCAAGGCGGTCATCCTGGCGGGCGGGCTGGGCACGCGGCTGGCGGAAGAAACCGACACGCGGCCGAAGCCCATGGTCGAGATCGGCGGCATGCCGATCATCTGGCATATCATGAAGCTCTACTCGGCCTATGGCATCGACGAGTTCATCATCTGCCTCGGCTACAAGGGCTATCTGATCAAGGAATATTTCGCCAACTACTACCTGCACCTGGCCGATGTCACCTTCGACATGGCGACCAACACCCAGACGCTGCACAAGTCGAAGGTAGAGAACTGGAAGGTCACCCTGGTCGATACCGGCAACGAGACGATGACCGGCGGCCGCCTGAAGCGCGTGCGCGACTACATCGGGTCCGACACCTTCTGCCTCACCTATGGCGACGGCGTCGCCGATATCGACATCCGGGCCCTGGTCCAGTTCCACGAAAGCCATGGCAAGCTCGCCACCGTCACCGCCGTCCGCCCGCCCGGGCGCTTCGGCGCGCTGGACATGGTGGGCGACAACGTGCGCGGCTTCCAGGAGAAGCCGATGGGCGACAACGGCTGGATCAACGGCGGCTTCTTCGTGCTGTCGCCGGCCGTGATCGACCGCATCGCCGGCGACGAGACGGTGTGGGAACGTGAGCCGCTGGAATCGCTCGCCCGGCAGGGCGAGCTCCAGGCCTTCCGGCACGAAGGCTTCTGGCAACCGATGGACACGCTTCGCGACAAGCGCACGCTGGAACAGCTCTGGCTGGAAGGCCGCGCCCCCTGGCGCATCTGGTGAGCACCCCCGACCCCGCCTTCTGGGCCGGGCGGCGGGTCCTGATCACCGGCCATACCGGCTTCAAGGGCGGCTGGCTGGCCGCCTGGGCGAAGCGCCTCGGCGCGCTCCCCTCCGGCTTCGCCCTGGCGCCCACGGGCCAGCAGAACCTGTGCGAGGCCGCCGGCATCGAGCGGCAGGTCGCCGGCCGCCGCGGCGACATCCGCGATGCCGCGGCTCTCGAAGGCGCGCTGCGCGAGGCCCGGCCGGAAATCGTGCTGCACCTCGCCGCGCAGTCCCTCGTCCGCCCCTCCTATGCCGATCCCGTGGTCACCTTCGCCACCAACGTCATGGGCACGGTCAACCTGCTGCAGGCCGTCCGCGCCACCCCCTCCGTCCGCGCCGTCATCGTCGTCACTTCCGACAAGTGCTACGAGAACCGCGAGGACGGCCGCGCCTATGGCGAGGACGATCCGCTCGGCGGGCACGACCCCTACAGCGCCAGCAAGGCCTGCGCCGAGATCGTGACCTCCGCCTGGCGCCGCTCCTTCCTCGGGACCGGTGACCGGCCGGTGGCGCTGGCTAGCGTCCGCGCCGGCAATGTCATCGGCGGCGGCGACTGGTCGGAAGACCGGCTGGTGCCCGACTTCGTCCGCGCCATGACGAGCGGGACAGGGTTCGAGATCAGGAACCCCACCGCCACCCGCCCCTGGCAGCATGTGCTGGAGCCGATCTCGGGCTATCTCACCCTCGCCGAGAAGCTCTGCGCGGAAGGCGCGGGCGTGGCCGAGGCCTGGAACTTCGGCCCCGACCCGGCCGACTGCCGCCCCGTCTCCTATCTCGCCGAACGAATGACCGGCCTCTGGAGCAACGGCGCCGGCTGGAGCCCGCAGCCGGGCCGGCATCCGCACGAGGCGCATTTCCTGATGGTGGATTCCACCAAGGCCCGCGCCCGCCTTGGGTGGCGTCCCCGCCTCGGCCTCGACCGCGCGCTCGACTGGACCGTCGACTGGTACCGCCGGGCGCAGGGCGGCGAGGATGCCTGGGCGCTGATGGAAGAGCAGATCCGGCGCTATGAAAGGCTGTGAGGACAACGGGCCCGTCCTCGTCCTTCGAGACGGCCGCTATGGCGGCCTCCTCAGGATGAGGACTACTTATGATCTTTCAGTCGGTTTCCTCATCCTGAGGAGCGCCCATGGGGCGCATCTCGAAGGGCGAGGGAACCGCAGCACCACCCTCTCCGCTTCCAAGGCCAGCCCGACATGACCGCCATCCGCTGCCGCGCCTGCGGCGCGCCGCTCAGCGAAACCTTCGCCGATCTCGGCATGACGCCGCTGGCGAACAGCTACATCGCGCCCGAGAACCGCTTCAAGGCGGAGGCGACCTACCCGCTGCACGCCTTCGTCTGCGGCACCTGCTTCCTGGTCCAGATCGACGCCGTCGAGACACCCGACCACATCTTCTCCGACTACCTCTACTTCTCCTCCTTCTCGGAAAGCTGGCTGAAGCACGCGGCTGCCTATGCCGAGGCCATGACCACCCGCTTCGGCCTGGGGCCGCGGTCGATGGTGGTGGAGATCGCCAGCAACGACGGCTACCTGCTGCGGAACTTCGTTCGCGCCGGCATCCCCGCATTGGGGGTGGAGCCGGCCGCCAACGTCGCCCGCGCGGCCGAGGAGAAGGGCGTGCCCACGGAGGTCGCCTTCTTCGGCACCGAGACGGCGAAGCGCCTGAGGGGCGCCGGCAAGGCGGCCGACCTGATGGCGGCGAACAACGTGCTGGCGCATGTGCCCGACATCAACGACTTCGTCGCCGGATTCAAGATCCTGCTGAAGCCGACGGGCGTGGTGACCTTCGAGTTCCCGCACCTGCTGCAGCTCATGGCGAACAACCAGTTCGACACGATCTATCACGAGCATTTTTCCTACCTGTCGCTGATGGTGGTGGACGGGCTCCTGGCGAAGCACGGGCTGACCGTCTTCGACGTCCAGGAACTGACGACGCATGGCGGCTCGCTCCGCGTCTTCGCGCGGTCATCGGAAAATGCGGCGCTCCCTCGCCTCCCCTCGGTCGAGGCGCTGCTCGCGCGGGAGAAGGCGGCGGGGCTGGCGAGCCTCGATGCCTACCGCGCCTTCGCCGCGCAGGTGGTGCGGACCAAGGTCGACCTGCTCGATTTCTTCGTGAAGGCGCAGCGCGAGGGCAAGAGCGTCGCCGCCTATGGCGCCGCCGCCAAGGGCAACACGCTCCTGAACTACTGCGGCATCGGGCCGGAGTTCATCTCCTTCTGCGTCGACAAGAGCCCGCACAAGCAGAACCACCTGCTGCCGGGCACCCATATCCCGATCCATGGCCCCGAGGCGATCGAGCAGGCCCGGCCCGACTACGTGCTGATCCTGCCCTGGAACCTGAAGGACGAGATCGCCGGCCAGATGCAGGCCGTGCGCTCCTGGGGCGGAAAGTTCGTCGTCGCCATCCCGACGCTCACGGTCTTCTGATGCGCTTCACCGAGACCGATCTCGCCGGCGCCTTCCTGGTCGAGCTGGAGCCGCACCGGGACGAGCGCGGCTTCTTCGCCCGCACCTTCTGCGCCGAGGAATTCGCTCGCGCCGGCCTGCCCGCCGCCTTCCCCCAGTGCAACCTCTCCGCCAATGCGAAGGCCGGCACGCTCCGCGGCATGCACTTCCAGGGGCAGCCGGCGCCCGAGGGCAAGCTGGTCCGCTGCTCCCGCGGCGCCATCTTCGATGTGATCGTCGACCTGAGAAGGGACTCGCCCACGCACCGGCAGTGGCGGGGCTTCGACCTCTCGGCGGCGAACGGCGCCGCCCTCTACATCCCGCCGGGCTTCGCCCACGGCTTCCAGACGCTGCAGGACGACACCGACGTCTTCTATCAGATGAGCGTCGCCTATCACCCGGCGGCCCAGGGCGGCGTGCGCTGGAACGACCCGGCCTTCGGCATCCGCTGGCCGCTCCCCGACCCGGTGCTGTCGCCCCGGGACGCCGCCTATCCCGACTACGCCTTCTGAGAGAGCTCGGCCGCCGCGGCGGCGAGCTCGCCCACGTTCTTGAAGGCGGCGAGTTGGGCCGAGGAGAACTTGATCCCCATCGCCCGCTCGACCTCGATCACGATGGTGATGTTGGCGAGCGAGTCCCACTCCTCCACGTCCTTGGCGGTGGTCGCGGGCGTGATGGTGAGGTCGGGACGGTCCAGCACCTCGCGGATGATGGGCGCGATCGTCTCGAGGGCGGTTTCAGGAATCGTGGTCATGGTGAATGCTGGCCGAATGCTGGATCAGGTCTGGTTCGGACGGTCCTGGTCGCCATCCGCCTTGGTGACATACCAGAAATCGAGCTCCGGGGGCTGGGGAAGGCCGGAATCGGCCCAGAATTCAATGTTTTGCCGGCGAAGGCGCTTCTCTACCGGGTTCAGCCGGAAGGCGAGCGGCAGATCGGTGGCGTCGGTCATCCCCGTCCCCGCCGCAGTATCGCGGAACACCTTGGCAGAACAGAGAAAATCGGCAAAAGCGGCCCCTTCGGTCCGCATCTGTCCCAGCGCCGCCCGCAGTACGACCTCACCTGAAGATCGATCGCCATCGGCATGGAACAGCTCCACAATCCGCCCGACCTTGTCCTCGACCTCGCCCCGGCTCACCTCCATCCGCCAGACGCAGAGCGCCGTGCCCCGGGCCAGGATGCGATAGTCGAACACCGGATGCCGCCGATACCGCCAATCGATGAAGGTCTCGTCGCGAACCGTCGCGAAGTTCATGCAGTTCGGGTATTTTTTCCAATCCGGCGCATAAGCCTCTGATCTAAAGTCCGGATCTTCGATTTTTAGCTCTTTCGGAAGGTCACCTCCGGCCAGAAAACCTGCCGTCCGCGCAGCGTCGAACACCGCGATCATGCGCCCGATCGGCTCCAGGATACGGAACCCCAGCCGCTCGGCGATCGGCTTGTTGAAGGCGCTCGCTCCCTGCGCCAGCACCACCGGAAACAGCTCCTGCGCGCGCCGCATCAGGGCCGCGCCGACCCCGGAACGGTGGGCCGGATCGGTCATCCAGTTGGTCACCCAGGCCGCCCGGACCGGCATTTCGACATCGCCCCAGAACATCGGCGTGGCGCGATAGCCCAGGATGGAGATCACCTCCTCCTCGGTGCCATACCAGAAAATGCCGAGATCATCGGGGCTTAAGCCGTACTGCCAGCGCATCAGCGCCTGGTCGCGCAACACATAGCGCTCGCCGTAGCAGCGGACCAGGAAGCGGTCCATCGCCGCCCAGTTGGACAGCGGGAAGGTGTCGTGCAGCTGGGCGCTCATGCACTGAGCTCGAAGACGTTGGGCGCCAGCTGGTGCACCCGCACCCCGCCGAACCGCCCGGCGCAGACGCCGAGCGTTGCGATCCGCGATCGCACACCCTCGGCGCTGATTCCGGGGAAGCGCGTCGCCTGATAGGCCTTGTGATTCTTGCCGCCCGGAATGTGCTGTGCAATCAGGCGCTTGCCGAGCCCTCTTGCCTCGGCCCTGAGGATACCGGACAGCCGCCGCGGGGGCTGTCCCCGGGACGTCCCCGCGATGGCATCGACAATCCGCTCCGAAGCCAGCGGCCCCTGCCGCGCCGCGAAGGTCCGGTCCAGCACCGGCTCCCGGTCGGCGCCATAGGCGAGCGCTCCGCCGGCCAGAACGGCCTTGGTGGCCTCGATAACCCCTTGATCGGTATCGATATCGGCGCTGAGCGTGTTGGGCAGCGCGAAGTCGAAAGCATCGTCTCGCACCGGTCGATAGGCGATCACCGGCCGGTCCAGGGCCGCCGCCTCCATGCCAGTAGTACAGCCGTTGTGGATCAGGATTCCGCCGGCCAGCAACCAGGGTAGGACGCCACCTTCATGTACCACATGAACGTTCGGTGCCCCGCCGGCGGCCTCCATCCACGGCGCATGCGCCTCCGACGGGTGCGGGCGGAGCACGATGGCGCGATCCGGAAACGCTTGCGCCAGCTTCGGAAGAAGGCCTTTGAAGGCGTTGAAAAGCCGGGTGAAATAGGCGTTCGAGGCCCGCATGTAGTCGTCTTTGGGCGCCGCCGTGCCCCCTGGTCTGGTCTGGTGCGGCTGGATGTGGTTGATCCGCCCGAAATTGGTGTTCACCAGGATGAAGTCGCGGCCGTAGCGGGCATGCAGCGCCGCCACCTCGCCGGCGAAGAAAGGGCGGAATTCCGGGCGCATCATGTCGCCGCGGGGGTTGCCGGTGACCGCCACCGGCGTGCCCTTGTAGCCCGGGTAGTGGCTCAGCGTATGGGCGTTGCTCTGCCCCCAGGCGAGGAACAGCTCCACCTGGTCGAACAGGTCGGGGGCGATCCGCTGCTTGTAATAGCGCTCGTCCGAGGCATGGACGAGCCCTTCCTCGTCCCAGGCGACGATGTGGTTCCCCAGATCCCGCAGGATACGGAACATCAGCCGCGAGGAACCGCGGAAATCCTTGGCCAGATAGACTCCGCGCGGCAGCCGGGCGGCATGCCAGTGCATCTCGGTCCGCGACCCCACGATCACCCGGTGCCCGCGCTCGGCGGCGACGCAGCCGAGCAGCAGCTTCGCGTCGAATTCGCGAATCTGGGTCTCGGAGGGGATGATGAGGGGAACGCTCACCGGCTGGCCTGGAATCACGGTCGCTTGCGGGGAAGGCGGCGCTTCTAACACCGGCCCGGCAGGGATACAAACGGCCCCGCCATGCCGGAACCGCTCACCCGAACCCGCACCTTTACGCTCGCCGACCAGGAGGCCTTCGCCCGCCTCTCGGGCGACCGCAACCCGCTGCATGTCGACCCCGTGGCCGCCCGCCGCCTGCTGTTCGGGGCGGCCGTGGTGCACGGCGTCCACCTCGTCCTCTGGGCCCTCGACACCCTGGCGGCCGAAAGCGGGATCACGGCGCTGGAAGGCCTGCAGGCCAATTTCGACATGCCCGTGCCGGTCGGAGAAATGGCGACGCTGGAGATCACCCCCGGCGCCGAGGCGCGGGCGACCATCCAGGCCGGCGGCCGGCGCGCGGCGCGGCTGCGCTTCCGAAACGGGCAGACGCCCGCCCCCTGGGCCAATCCGGGCGCCCAACCCGAGGAGATCTGCGCTCCACTCGATGCGGTCGAGATCGCCACCGCCGCAGGGGATGCACCCCTCGGCTTCGATTCGGCCCTCAGGAGTCGGCTGTTTCCGGCCCTCGAAGCCTTCGCCGGGGGCCAGATCGCCTGGATTCTCGCCTCCACCCGGATCGTCGGCATGCGGGTTCCCGGTCTCGACTCGATCTTCGTCGGCCTGAAGGGCCAGTTCCGCGGCCCAGCCGCCGCCCTGCTCTCCTATCGCGTCACCCGCTGGGACGACCGGTTCGATCTCGCCGAGATCGCACTGGAAAGCGGCGGCGTCACCGGATCGGCAAGCGCGCTGCGGCGGCCACGTCCCGGCCCCCAGGCGCCGCTGGCGGCGATCAAGGCCAAAGTCGCCGCCGAGCGGTTCGCCGGGGCTTCCGTGCTGGTGATCGGCGGCTCTCGCGGGTTGGGGGAGGCCGCGGCAAAGGTATTCGCTGCCGGCGGCGCCAAGGTCACCTTCACCTATCGGGAGGGACAGGCAGAGGCCGAAGCCCTGCTCGCGGATATTCCCGGCGCCGAGGCGATCCGTCTCGACACCGCCGATCCGGGCGATGCGCTCACCGCGGCCCGGCATCAGCCCTTCACCCATGTCGTCTATTGCGCCGCGCCGCGCATCCGAAAGGGCGGCACGGTTTTCGATCAGGCGGCCTATGACCGCTATGTCGAGGTCTTCGCCAAAGGACTCGGCCGGGTATTGGATGCAGCGGAACCGCATCTGGCGCGCGCCGTAACCCTCCTGGTCCCCTCGACCATCTATGCGGAGCGCGAAGAGCCTGGTTTCGCCGAGTACGCCACCGCCAAGCTCGCCGGCGAGGCGGTAGCGCGCGACGCAGCAGCCGAGTTCCGGGCCGATGGCCGGACCGTCACCCTGCTGCAGCCGCGCTTCGACCGCCTGCGCACCGACCAGACAGCCGCCCCTGGCGGGAGCGACGCAGCCGATCCGGTCGACGCTCTCCTGGTTGTCCTGCCTTAACCCTTGCCGGCGGACTTCCCCAGCACCTTCTGCGCCGCCTTCAAGGTCTCGGGATCGATCTCGCGCGGCGTCAGATCCATGCCTTCCGCCAGGCCGTCGGCGATGATCGAAAGTGCCGCGAGCCGCGCATGCCGCTTGGAATTGGCCGGCACCACGTGCCAGCGGGCGACTTTGGTCGAGGTCCGCTCGAACATCTCCTCGTAGGCGGTGACGTAGTCGTCCCAGCGGCCATGGTTGCGGAAATCCTGCCAGGTCAGCTTCCAGCGCTTCTCCGGCGTTCCCAGCCGATCGGCGAAGCGGCCCTTCTGCTCGTCCTTCGAGATGTGCATGAAGATCTTGATGATCCGGACGCCATCGGCGGCCAGCATCGCCTCGAACTGGTTGATCTCCTCGAAGGCGCGGCTCCATTCGTTCTTCTTGGCGAATCCTTCCACCCGTTCCACCGCCACCCGGCCGTACCAGGAGCGGTCGAAGACGGCGATCGATCCGTGCTCGGGCAGCCGGCGCCAGAACCGATAGAGGTAATGGTGGCGGGCATCCTCGTCGGTGGGGGCGGCGATCGGCCAGACACGAAACCCGCGTGGATCGAGCGCCCAGGCGAGGCGGCGGATGGTGCCCCCCTTCCCCGCCGCATCCCAGCCCTCCAGCACGACCACAGCGCGTTCGCGCTTGCCGAGATAGGCCTGCTGGATCAGCTCCAGCCGCTGCTGCAGCTTCTTCTGCTGGCGCTCGTACTCGGCCTCGGGCACGTCGAACTCATCCCTGATCTCGGCGAGCTTCAGCTTGTGCTTCACGGTGATATGCGGCTTGGTCACCTTCACCCTCCCTCGGTGCTTCGGGGTCGATCATAGGCCGGCCGTTGTATCCGGCCCTCGGCCCGCGCAGGATGCAAGGATGAACGACGATGATAACGCACTGAAGGAGGCCGAGCGCCGCGACTGGAGCGCGCGCGGCCCCGCCTGGGCGAAATGGGCCGAACCCTTGGCGAAGCTCGCCGAACGGATGAACCTGCCGCTGGTAGAGGCGGCGATGCTGGAACCCGGGCTGACGGTGCTCGACCTCGCCTCCGGCGCCGGCGAACCCGCGGTACAGATCGCCCGCGCCGTCGGCCCCTCGGGCCGCGTGGTCGCGACCGATCTCGCCGATCCGATGCTGGAAGGCGCGCGCAGGCGCGCCGCCACCGAGGGCCTGAAGCAGTTGACGGTTGAGGTCGCCGACATGGAGGCGCTGCCCTTCCCGGACGCTTCCTTCGACCGCGTCACTTGCCGCTTCGGCATCATGTTCGCGCCCGATACGGCCAAAGCGCTTTCCGAATCGAAGCGCGTGCTGAAGCCGGGTGGCCGCGCCGCCTATCTGGTCTGGAGCCTGCTGGAAAGAAACAGCATCTTCCGTGCCATCGACGGGGCGGCGCGCGACCTGCTGAACGGTTCGCTGCTGGACCGGCCGACACACCCCTTCCGCTTCGCCGACGGGAGCCTGGCGATCCGGATGGTGGAAGCCGGCCTCGCGGTGGTCGAGGATCGCACCATCGCCTATGCACCGGAGATCGAGGCTGGCCAGCCGTTCTGGCGCCCGCAGGTGGAGATGATGCTGGCCGATCGCCTCTCCGCGCTCGACAAGGGCGCGCGCGCTGCCTTCGAAGCCAAGGTCGAAGCCAACTTCTCCCCCTACCTCAAGGACGGGAAATACCGGCTGAGTGCGGAAACCCGGCTGGTAGTCGGCCGCCGTCCCTAGACGGTTAGGATCACGCCGCTCAAAAGCGCCGCATAATGGACGCTGGCGGCCGTCAGGACGAAGCAGTGCCAGACGGCATTCTGGAAAGGCAGCCTCTCCCATACATGGAAGACGACGCCCAGCGTGTAGAGCGCCCCGCCGATGCCGAGCAGCACCAGCGTCTGCGTCTCCAGCGCATCCAGCAGCGGGTCGATAGCGAGCAATACGGTCCAGCCGAGCAGGATGTAGAAGGCCGTCGACATCCGCTCGATCCAGACCCAGCGCAGCAGCTTGCCGATCATTCCGAGCGTGGCAAGAGACCAGACAGCGGAAGTAAGGCCGACTCCCCAAAGCCCGTCCAGACGAAGCACGGTGATCGGGGTGTAGGTGCCCGCGATCATGACGAATATCGCTGCGTGGTCGAAGCGCTGCAGCAGCGGGCGCCAACGGCTTGACCTCGCCAGATTGTAGGCTGCCGAGAATCCCAGCATGCAGAGCAGCCCGGTTGCGTAGATGAGAGCCGTGGTGAACTGAATGCCGCCACCATAGACGGCCGCCAGAGTTACCAGCACCACGGCACCGGTTGTTCCCGCCGTGATGCCAATGACATGCACAACGCCGTCGGCAACCAACTCCGCCCGGCTGGGCAGCCTGCTTTCGGACACGAGCTCGGCAGGGGGTGAATGCATCAGCACCATCGAATCGAGATCGGCCGGCTGCGCAAGTGCAGCCGTGGTCGCTTCACCTCGGAAGCTGCCAGCAGTTTGTGGCGGCAGCATGAACACAGCAAGCGGGTGGCTTCCAACCGCGCCCCTCGCCTATTCTCGCGCCGGCAAGAAGACGACGGAGGAAATCACAATGGGCAAGCGGTGGACACGGCGGCCGGAAGGCTCGACATGGGGCGATTGGGGCGATGAGGATCAACTCGGCCGGCTGAACCTCCTGACACCGGAAAAGGTGATGCAGGGCATCGCCGAAGTAAGGCTGGGCAGGACTTTCTGTCTCAGCTTGCCGCTCGACCTTCCCGGGGGAAACACGCTCAACCCGCGCCGGTTTCCGCCGATGTTCTACGCGACCGGCCCGCTGAACGAGCCGCGTTTCAACTATCCCATGAGCCGTGTCGACCCCTCCTATCCCGATATGGTCAGTGACGACCGCGTGCTTATGACACTGCAGTATTCCAGCCAGTGGGATACGCTGGCCCATGTCGGCAGCCTGTTCGACGTGGACGGCGACGGCAAGCCGGAGCCGGTCTACTACAACGGCTTCGGCGCCGGCAGCGACGTGATCGGACCCGTCGACTACCATCGCAACAGCCCGCTGCCGCAGACCCTCGGCGCCCGCAAGCTCGGCGTGGAGAACATGGCGGTGAAGTGCATCCAGGGCCGCGGCGTCCTGGTGGATCTGCACAAGTTGTGGGGCGCGAAGCGCCACCATGTCGGCTATGACGACCTGATGCGCGCCTTCGACGACCAGAAAGCCGTGGTCGAGAAGGGCGACATGCTGCTGCTGCACACCGGCTTCGGCAAATACATCATGGAAAAGGCGGGCAAGCCCGACCCGGCCGTGCTGCATGGGGGGTATGCGGCGCTCGAGGGCCGCGACCAGAAACTGCTGCGCTGGATCTCCGACAGCGGCATCGCCGCGCTGATTGCCGACAACTATGGCGTGGAGGCCGTGCCCGCCTCTCCAGCGACCAAGGAAAGCACCTGTGCCATGCCTTTGCATGAACATTGCTTGTTCAAGCTCGGCCTGAACCTGGGCGAGCTGTGGTACCTGACCGAGCTTGCCGAGTGGCTGGCCGCCAACGGGCGGACCCGCTTCCTGCTGACCGCGCCCCCGCTTCGCCTTCCCGGTGCCGTCGGCTCGCCGCCGTCGCCCATTGCAACCGTCTGAATTCCTCCGGAGTACCGAATGGCCATCCTCTATCTCTGCCCGGGTCGCGAATCCGAAAGCTGGGTCATCCCCCTGAAGCGGCTACTGCCGAACGACGAGGTGTGGGTCTGGCCGGACGTGCCCGATCCGGCGAAGGTCGAGGTGGTGCTGGCCTGGAAGCAGCCGCGCGAGGAGCTGAAGCGCTACCCGAACCTGAAGCTGATCTCCTCGATCGGGGCGGGCGTGGAGCATCTCGTCGAGGATCCGACACTTCCCGACGGCGTGCCGATCGTGCGCATCGTCGAGGATCGGCTCACCATCGGCATGGTCGAATACGTGGTGTTGCATGTGCTGAAGCGGCACCGCTGGGTGCAGGAGATGGAGGCGAACCAGCGCGCCAAGGTCTGGAAGTGGCTGCCCCCCCAGGATACGCCCACCACGACCGTCGGCATCCTTGGGTTGGGTGCGCTGGGCGGCGCCACGGCGGCGGTCCTGAAGCAGATCGGCTTCAAGGTCGTCGGCTGGAGCCGTAGCCCCAAGAACGTCCCGGGCATCGAGAGCTTCCATGGCCCCGACGGGCTGAAGCCGTTCCTGTCGGCCTGCGCCCACGTGGCGAGCCTGCTGCCGAACACGCCCGAGACGCGGGGCATCCTGAACGCCGAAACGCTGGCGGCGCTGCCGCGCGGCGCGCATGTGATCAATGCCGGGCGCGGCAGTGCGATCGTCGATGCCGATCTGCTGGCCGCGCTGGAGTCCGGGCATGTGAGCTGGGCCAGCCTCGACGTGTTCAACACCGAACCGCTGCCGGCGGACAGCCCCTATTGGACGCATCCGCGCGTTACCGTGACGCCGCACAACGCGGCCGACTCCATTGCGGAGTATGTTGTGCCGACGATCGTGGAGAACATCGAGCGACTGCGGGCGGGCAAGCCGCTCCAGAACCTGGTCGACCGGACAAGGGGCTACTGAATGGCGCGAGCAGCGCAGGGCGTCCTGGCGGCGGTTCACGACCTCGCGCCCTCGCTCACCGCCCGGGCGGCGGAGATCGAGGCGGCGCGTCGGTTGCCAGCGGATATCGCCCGTGCGTTCGCCGAGGCCGGCGTCTTCCGGCTGCTGGTGCCGGAGAGCATCGGCGGATTGGAGGCGCCGCCCCACCTCGCCTTTGATGTTTTCGAAACCCTGGCCGAGGCCGATGGCGCAGCGGGCTGGTGCGCCCTCATCGGCGCCACCAGCGGCCTGCCCGCCGCCTATCTGCCGGAAGCGGAGGCGCGCCTTATCTTTGGCGATCCGCTTGCGATTGCGGGTGGCGTCTATGCGCCGACCGGGCGGGCGGTGAGGGAAGCGGACGGCTATCGGCTTTCGGGACGGTGGAAATGGGCGAGCGGTTCGCAGAACTGCGGCTGGCTGATGGGCGGAGCATTGCTGCTGGAAGACGGCAAACCGGTCCTGAACGCCCAAGGCGCGCCGGATACGCGGATGCTGTTCTTCCCGGCCGAATCGGCGACGCTGCACGACACCTGGTACACCAGCGGCCTCTGCGGTACGGGCAGCCTGGATGTGGAGGTCAGCGATCTCCTGATTCCAGGAACGCGCGCCCTGTCGCTTTCCGCGGACAAGCCCGTGCGCGGCGGGGCGACCTATGCCTTCCCGGTTTTCGGGCTGCTGGCACTCGGTATCGCGGCAGTGGCGCTGGGCATGGCCAAGGGAGCGCTCAACGACATCCGTGAGCTCGCCGGTGCGCGGGTGCCGATGGGCAGCCGCCGGCCTATGGCCGAGCGCGCTGCGGTACAGGCGACCTTCGCCGAAACCACGGCACGTTTCGGCGCCGCTCGTGGCTTCTTCCGGGCCGAAGTCGCCAGGGCGGAAGCGGCGGCGGAAGGAGACGGCACACTCGACCCGGAACTACGCGCGGCGCTGCGCCTCGCCGCAACCTACGCAACCCGCACCGCTGCCCAGGTCGTCGATGCCTGCTATGACCTGGGCGGCGGTAGTTCGGTCTTCAGCGACAATCCCCTGCAACGGCGTTTCCGGGATGTGCACGCGGCAACGCAACACATGATGATCGCGCCGCAAACTTATGAACTGACGGGAAGAGTTCTATTGGGCCTGCCGACCGATACGACGAGCCTGTGAAGGCTATTCGGCGGCGTCGCGGAAGTTTGCGCAGATTTGTGTTTCGTCGCCGGATTGGATGACCTCGCCGGTGGCGCCGCAGTGGTTGTCGCCTTTGGGATGCGCGTCGTGGCCGTCCACGCAATGCAGGGAGCAGTCCCGGCATACGCCGAACTGCCGTATGCCGCGGGCCGCCTGGAGATCGTGCAGTAACAGGCTGAGGGAACGGACGACGGTAGTGCGACATCCTTCGTCCAACTGCTCGGCGGCCTTCTCCAACAGCATGATCGGGTCCCGCGAGACGACCTCGCGCCCCGCTTCGGTCAGTTCAAGGCGCACGCCGCGACGGTCGCGCGGATCGGGCGTCCGACCGACGAATCCCTTCTGCTCGAGGGCGATGAGCGTCTGCGATGCCGTTCCCTTGGTGGTGCCCAGATAGTCCGCCAGAGCGCTGGGCGAGCGGGAGAACCGGTTCGCGCGCGAGAGATAGCGCAACGTTTCCCATTGTGCGGGGTTCAACCCGTGAGAGAACTGCGCTTCCCGGGTCACGCGGCTCAACCGGTCGAGCAACTGCCCCACCCGGCGGCCAAATCCCGGTGTCTGGTATTCCATGGAGGAATAGTAGCGGGTCGAAATTATCATTGCAAGGGATGGATCTTCAAAGTAGTATCGACTCGCTATCAGATGAGGGCCCAGGAGGCCCGGGAGAGCAACGATGACCCGTCCTGCGAGTGCCGACCAGAACAGCGAACTGAACCGGAAGTTTCTGGCTTCCACCATGGCGACTCCCTTGCTGACACCGCAACAGGAAGTCGACCTGACGCGTCGCTGGCACGATGCGCAGGACGAGCAGGCGCTGCATGTGATCATTCAGGCTCATATGCGCCTCGCTGTTTCGATCGCCCGCAAATTCCGCCACTACGGGCTGCCTTTCGCCGATCTGGTGCAGGAAGGCAATGTCGGCCTGATGCAGGCCGCCGCCCGCTTCGACCCCGCGCGCGAGGTGCGCTTCGCGACCTATGCGTCCTGGTGGATCAAGGCGGCGATGCAGGAATACGTGCTGCGCAACTGGTCGATCGTGCGTTCGGGCACATCGGCCAACCAGAAGACGCTGTTCTTCAACCTGCGCTGGCTGCGCGCGCGCCTGGCGAGTTCCGGGCAGGATGTGACGCCGGAGGCGCTCGAGAAGATTTCCACCGACCTCGGCATTCCCCTGACCGAGGTTCGCGCGATGCACGACCGCCTGTCGGCCCGCGACCAGTCGCTGGCCAATCCCCTGGGCGAGGACGGCGAGGAAAGCCTGGAGACCATGCTCGTCGATCCCGGCCCGACGCCGGAGGAAACCACGGTCGAGCGGCGCGAGAAGCGCGCGGTGCGGGCCTGGATCAGCGAAGCCCTGGATTCGCTGACCCAGCGCGAGCAGACCATCATCGCCGCCCGCCGTCTGCGTGAGGACGAGCGTGCGACGCTGGAAGAACTTGGCGTCAAGCTCGGCATCACCAAGGAGCGGGTCCGCCAGATCGAAGCCAAGGCGCTCGACAAGTTGAAGGCCGCGATTCTCCGCATTCCGGGTGCGCGCGCGGCGCTCGCCTCCGACGGATCCATCGCTCTCACCCGCGCCTAGTTGACCCGGACGCGGGCCGCGTGACAGGCTTCTCCCCGGGTTTGCCACGGGGAGAAGCCGTTCATGCGCATTGCATCGGGGGCGCTTGCGCTCGTTCTCGGATTGACGCCGGCGGCGCTGGCAGCCGACAAGGTCAGCTTCGGCACCAACTGGAAGGCCCAGGCCGAGCACGGCGGCTTCTACCAGGCGCTCGCGACGGGCATATACGCGAAGCACGGGCTGGAGGTGACGATCCGGCAGGGCGGCCCGCAGGTGAACCATTCGCAATTGCTGGCGGCCGGCCGCATCGACTTCAACATGGGCGGCAACCTGTTCAATTCGCTCAATTATCCGGCGCAGAAGATCCCTGTCGTCACGGTCGCGGCGATGTTTCAGAAAGACCCGCAGGTGCTGATCTCGCACCCCGGCGTGGGCAATGACAGTCTGGCGGCCCTGAAGGGCAAGACAATCTTCGTTTCGGGTGACGGCCGTGCCTCGTTCTGGCTGTGGCTTAAGCAGCAGTACGGCTACGCCGACGAGCAGATCAAGCCCTATACCTTCAATCCGGCCCCCTTCCTCGCGGACAAGAATTCGACCCAGCAGGGCTACGCGACCAGCGAACCCTATTCGATCGAGAAGGCGGGCGTGAAGCCCGTGGTCCACCTGCTCGCGGACAACGGTTTCGAGACCTATTCCACGCTGATCGAGACCACGGCCAAGATGGTCGCCGAGAAGCCCGACCTGGTACAGCGCTTCGTCGATGCGTCGATCCTCGGCTGGCAGTCCTACATCACCGGTGATCCGGCGCCAGCGAACGCGCTGATCAAGAAGGATAATCCGGAGATGACGGACGAACTGATCGCCTATTCGATCAAGACCATGAAGGCGATGGGCATCGTCGATTCGGGTGAGAGCAAGGTGAACGGCATCGGCGCCATGGACGAGGCGCGCTGGAGGCGCTTCGCGGAATTCGCCATCTCGGTCGGGGTCTATCCGAAGGATCTCGACTGGAAGGCGGCCTTCACCACCCGGTTCGTCAACAAGAAGGTGGGCCTGGCCAAATAGGCGGCAACGCTTCCGCCCCGAGTTGGATGCCGATATAAGCCTCTTCCCTGCCGGCTTCATACCCTGGGCTACATGTCGAAGACCGTCTTCATCCTGAACGGCCCCAATCTCAACATGCTTGGGCTGCGCCAACCCGAGATCTACGGGCGCGAGACCCTCGCCGATGTCGAGACGCTGTGCCACGAGCGGGCGAAGGACCTCGGATTGAGTGTCGACTTCCGGCAGTCGAACAACGAGGGCGAACTGATCACCTGGGCGCAGGAGGCGCGCGTCAAGGCCGATGGCCTGCTGGTTAACGCCGGCGGCTTCAGCCACACCTCGGTTGCCCTGATGGATGCGCTGCTCGCCTGCGAGAAGCCGGTCATCGAGGTGCATCTTTCCAACATCTTCAGGCGCGAAGCCTTCAGGCACCATTCCTACATCTCGTTCGCGGCGCGCGGCGTCATCTGCGGCCTGGGGCCGAAGGGCTACGCGATCGCCCTCGAGGCGATGGCCGATCTCGTCGCCTGACCAATATCCAAGGAGGTTTCCGTGGCTCAGTCCAAGCTCGACAAGCAGGCGATCAAGGAGCTGGCCGAACTGCTGTCCGAGACCGGCCTGTCCGAGATCGAGTGGTCCGACGGCGCCGTGAGGATCCGCGTCGCCCGGACGGTCCAGGCGGCGACCGTGGCCGTGGCCGCTCCTTCGGCCGTCACCCTCACCGCCACCGCCGCCGCGGCCGATGACCCGGCCCAGAATCCAGGCGCCCTGAAATCGCCGATGGTGGGCACCGCCTACACCGCCCCGGAGCCCGGCGCGGCCGCCTTCGTCAAGGTCGGCGACCATGTCGGTGTCGGCCAGACCGTGATGATCGTCGAGGCGATGAAGACGATGAATGCGATCCCGGCGCACCGCTCCGGCCGGGTGACCAGGATCCTGGTGGAGAACCAGTCGCCGGTGGAGTTCGGCCAGGTCCTCCTCGTGATCGAGTAGGATCCGGGCGTGTTCGAAAAGGTCCTCATCGCCAACCGCGGCGAGATCGCGCTCCGGATCCTTCGCGCCTGCCGCGAGATGGGCATCAGCACGGTCGCCGTGCATTCGACCGCGGACGCGACGGCCATGCATGTGCGCCTCGCCGACGAGAGCGTGTGCATCGGTCCGCCCGCGGCCGCCGAAAGCTACCTGAACATCCCCTCCATCATCGCCGCGGCCGAGATCACCGGCGCGGATGCGATCCATCCGGGCTATGGCTTCCTGTCGGAAAATGCCCGCTTCGCCGAGATCGTCGAGGCGCACGACATCGTCTTCATCGGCCCGAAGTCCGGGCAGATCAAGCTGATGGGCGACAAGATCCAGGCCAAGGCGGCGGCGAAGAGCGTCGGCATCCCGACCGTGCCCGGCTCCGACGGCCCGATCACCACCGACGAGGAAGCCCGCATCGTCGCCGAGGGCATGGGCTTCCCGGTGCTGATCAAGGCGGCCGCCGGCGGCGGCGGGCGCGGCATGAAGCTGGCGCGCTCCAAGGAAGAACTCGGGCCCGCGCTGTCGCAGGCTCGCTCGGAAGCCCGCGCCGCCTTCGGCAACGACGCCGTCTATATCGAACGCTATCTCGCCGCGCCGCGCCATATCGAAGTGCAGGTGATGGCCGATGCCCACGGCAACGTGGTGCACATGGGCGAGCGTGACTGCTCGCTGCAGCGCCGGCACCAGAAGGTGCTGGAAGAGGCGTTGTCGCCCGCGCTGAACGACGTCCAGCGGGCGGAGATCGGCAAGGTCGTCACCGACGCGCTGAAGAAGCTCGGCTATCTCGGCGCCGGCACCATCGAGTTCCTCTACGAGGACGGAAAGTTCTACTTCATCGAGATGAACACCCGCCTGCAGGTGGAGCATCCGGTGACCGAATCCGTCACCGGGATCGATATCGTGCGCGAGCAGATCCGGGTGGCGCAGGGCGCGCCGCTTTCCTTCACGCAGGAAGACATCCGCTTCAACGGCCATGCGATCGAGTGCCGGATCAACGCCGAGAACCCGGTCACCTTCGCCCCTTCGCCGGGCAGGATCACCGAATACCATGCCCCCGGCGGCCTCGGCGTTCGCGTGGATTCGGCGCTCTATGCCGGCTGGAGCGTGCCGCCCTACTACGACAGCCTGATCGCCAAGCTGATCGTGACCGGTCAGACGCGCAACGAGTGCCTGATGCGACTGAAGCGGGCACTCGGCGAATATGCGATCGGCGGCATCGAGACCAACATCCCGCTGCACCTGTCGCTCTTGAAGGAGCCCGACTTCGTCAACGGCGCCTACGACATTCATTGGCTCGAGGAGTTCATCGCGAACAAGCGATGAGCGAGCAGGACCTCCCGATCACGCCCGACCTGGTGCTGCGCGCCTATGCGGCCGGCGTGTTCCCCATGGCCCGCAGCCGCCACGACCCGAACCTCGAATGGTTCGATCCGATCCAGCGCGGCGTGCTGCCGCTCGAAGGCTTCCACCTGCCGAGGAGCCTGCGCAAGGTGGTGCGGCAGGGCCGCTTCGAGGTGAGCGTCGACCGCGACTTCCGCGCCGTGATGGAGACCTGCGCCGAGGCGGTGCCCGAGCGCGACAGTACCTGGATCAGCGATCGCATCATCGAACTCTACTGCGCGCTGCACGAGCGCGGCCACGCCCATTCGGTGGAGACGCGGTTCGAAGGAGCGCTGGTCGGCGGGCTGTACGGCATCGCGATCGGCGGCGCCTTCTTCGGGGAGAGCATGTTCAGCAGGGTCACCGATGCCTCGAAGGTGGCGCTGGTGCACCTGGTGGCGCGCCTTCGCGTGGGTGGGTTCCGGCTGCTCGATTGCCAGTTCCAGACCGACCATCTCGCCCGCTTCGGCACAGTGGAGATCTCCCGCCTCGCCTATCGGCGCAACCTCGCCGCAGCGTTGCGGGTCGAGGCCGATTTCCGCCGGGCACCCGCGAACTGGGCACCAGAAGAGGTGCTGGCCGCGCTTCACTGAAGCGCCCAGGCGAGGCCGCCGGCGACGAGCGGCATCGGCAGCGAGACGAGAAGGCGGATGCGGGTGAAGCCGCCGCCCAGCATGACGAGATCCCAGGTCATGGTGCGGTGCGCGGCGATCGCAGCCCAGCCGGTCAGGAAGGCCACCACCTGCGGCACCCCCGCGCCGGCCTGGGCGACGGCGATGGCGATCGGGAAGGAGACGATCGGCCCGCCCGGCATCACCGCGCCGATGGCGCCCGCGATGACGATGCCCGTCCAGCCCGATTCACCGCCGATCCAGCGGACGATCTGTTCCTCCGGCAGAAGCGTTCCGTAGAAGGCGGCGCCCAGCATGGCGAGCAGGATGCGCGGCGCCAGCATCCTGGCGTTCGCGCCGGCGCTGCGCAGTGCTTCCGGGATGCGCTGGGGCGCGCGGCGCCAGAGCGCGAAACCGCAGCCGAGCACCAGCGCCCAGATGAGGAGCAGTCCCTCGATCATCGCCGCGCCAGCAGGCTGGAGAGCCAGCGCGCGGCGAGGCCGGCGAGGATGGGCAGCGGCAGCGAGGCGAGATAGCGCGTCAGCGCGAAGTCGCCGCCCATGAAGGGGATCTCCCAGACGATCACCCGGTTGATGCCGAGCGTGGCCCAGGAGGTGAGAAAGGCGATGGTGACGCCGAACTCCGCTCCGGCCGCGACCAGCGCCGCCACCAGCGGAAAGGAGGTTACCGGACCGCCGGGCACCAGCGTGCCGATGGCGGCGGCGAGGAAGAGGCCGCGCCAGCCCGAGCCCTCGCCCATCCAGCGCTTCACCGCCGAGGGCGGCACCAGCGCCTGCAGGATGCCGCCCAGGATGACGCCGCCGGCCAGGATCGGCAGGAGACGGCCGAGCAGGCCGAAGCCGGCGGCGAGCGCCTCGAGGAAGACATCCCCGCCCCTCAACGCGAAGCAGAGCGCCGCGCCGCTCGAGGCGAAGACGATGATGAAGATCATCGTGCCGTCGAGGCGCTTCGGCGGCTTCACCGCAGCCTGAAGACCTGCACCGTCTCCTCCCGCCCGGTCAGGCGATGTTCGCCCACCGGTTCCCCCCGCTCGCGCATGCCCGCCGCCGAGATGGTTTCTTCCGAGACCAGGACCACGACGTCGTCCTCGGCCGCCATGAACTGCTTGCCCAGGGCCTCCAGCCGCTGGGCGGCGTTCACGGTGTCGCCCACGACGGTGAAGTTGATCCGCTCGGGCGAGCCGATATTGCCCACCACCACTGGGCCGGAATGCAGGCCGAGCCGGACGCGCACCGGCGGCTCGCCCGCCGCGCGGCGGGCGGCGTTGCTCTCCTTCACAATGTCACAGATGGCGAGCGCGGCGAGGCAGGCGTCGGCGGCATGCTCCTCGCTCCGCTTGATGGCGCCCCAGGTCGCCATGATCGCATCGCCCATGAACTTGTCGATGACGCCACCGTTGTCCTCGATACAGGTGGCGAGCTGGCCGAAATGCTGGTTCAGGAGATCGGCAGTCTCGGTCTCGCCAAGTTCCTCGGCCATGGCGGTGAAGCCGACGATGTCGGTGAACATCACCGTCACCTGGCGGCGGCGGGACGTCATCGTCGCCTCGCCCTCGGCCAGCAGCCGCGTCACCAGCTTGCGGGGGACATACATGGTGAACCAGCGGAGCGCCGCGCGGCTGGCATTGAAGGCACGCGCCGCGCCGTCGATCTCCGAGAGGTAGCTGGCCGGCAGGTCACGGCCTTCGAAATTGAAGCCGCGCACCTCCTCCACCGCGTCGGACAGCGCCACGATCGGCCGGCCGATCCAGCGGCCGATGAAGAAGGCGAGAAGCGCCGCGCAGAGGAGCAGCACCCCCGCGGCGGCGACGCCCATATAGAGCCGGTCGATCAGCGGCCGGACCTCGTCCTGCGGCACATACTGGCCGATGATCCAGGGCTGCGGCCCGAAGCCGAGCAATTCCCGGTAGATGAAGGTGAATATCTCTCCCTCCACCTCGACGATATGGCCGAGACCGTCGCCCAGCACCCGCTGCCCGATCCAGGAGTCGACCCGCGGCCCCCAGATGCGGGCCAGTACCGGATCGCCCACCTCGTCGAGGAGCGGCAGGCGCTGCTCGCGCACATAGGGAGCCCAGCCGCCGGCGAGGCGCGGATGCGCCAGCACCTTGCGGCCATCGACCAGGATGAATGTGTCGGCCCCCCAGCCGGTCTGCACGTTGCTGACATATTCGGAAAGTTCGGCGACGGTGACGACGGCCGTCAGCCCGGCGTCGCGCCCGACGCGGTGACGGACGTTCAACGCCGGCTGGCGCAGCGAGGTGGAAAAAATCACCTCGCCCCAGAACGGCCCGTCACGCGCCAGTCCCTCGGCGAAGAGGCGCGGAGCGTCGGGAACGACGCGCAGATCGAGGCTGCGCACCGCGATCCCGCCGTTGTCGCGCACCGCCGAGATGCCGACGAGCGTTGCCGGAACATAGGTCACCGCCTTCACCTGGGGTGCCGCGGCGAGCGCGCCGGTGAGCGCTTCGGCCAGCGCCTTCTCGTCGGCCGGATCGATCTCGCCCGCCTCGATCCGGCGGGCGAGGAAGCTCACGATCTGGGCTGCCGGATCGAGATGCTGGGAGACCTGGGTACGCAGCATGTCGACGGCATCGAGCGAGCGCAGGCGGAGCAGGCGCGCACTGGTATCGAGCCCTCCCATCACCAGGAAGGCGGCGGCCAGCATGCCGAGCAGCGCGATGAGCCCGGCCCCGATACCGATGGCCCAGATGATGCGCAGGCGGAAACGCGGGCCCCGCTTACTGCCCGCCGTCTCCTGTTCCGGCAGGATTTCGCCGATGCCGATATCCATCAGGGCCGCATGTGGAAGGACCGGGGGCCGGGAGTGCGCAACGGCGCGGCGAGATTGGCGAATTCGCAGAGCAGCGGCCGGGTCTCGCGCGGGTCGATGATGTTCTCGACCAGATAGGCCTCGGCGGTGCGGAAGGGCGAGCGGTACTGGTTCAGCCGTGCCTCGATCGCGGCCCGGTGCGCGGCCGGATCGTCGGCGGCGGCGATCTCGGCGCGATAGGCGGCCTCGACCCCGCCCTCGATCGGCAGCGAACCCCAGTCACCCGAAGGCCAAGCGTAGCGATACTTGAAGCGCGAGGCGTTGGAATGCGCCGCGCCCGCCACGCCGAAAGCCTTGCGCACGATGATCGAGCACCAGGGAACGGTCGCCTGGTAGACGGCGGCCAGCGCCCGGGCGCCGTGGCGGATGGTCCCGGCCTTCTCCGAATCGAGGCCGATGACGAAGCCCGGGATATCGACGAAATGCACCACCGGGAGGTGGAAGGTTTCGGCCAGGTCGACAAACCGGGTCACCTTGATCGAGGCCTCGGCGGTCCAGCCGCCGCCATAGAAGCGCGGATCGGAGGCCAGCACCGCCACCGGCCAGCCATCGATCCGGGCGAGGCCGGCGATGACCGAACGGCCGCACATCCGGCCGATCTCCATGAAGCTTCCGGCATCGAGCGTCGAGGCCAGGATCTTGCGCATGTCGTAGACCTGCCGGCGGTTCTTCGGCACGGCGGAGAGCAGCCAGTCGTCCTTGCGCTCCGTATCCGGGGCGGCCGGGCCGCGCGGCGGCAGTTCGTGCACCGAGGACGGCAGATAGGAGAGAAAGCGCCTGGCGCGGGCGAAGGCCTCCTCCTCGCTGTCGACGGCATCGTCGACGGCGCCCGCCTTGGTGTGGATCTCGTGGCCGCCCAGTTCCTCCTTGGTCAGGTGCTCGCCCGTCCGCGCCACCACCGGGGGACCGGCGATGAAGAGCTGGCTGGTCTCCTTCACCATCACCGAATAGTGGCTGCTGACGGCCCGCGCCGCGCCGAGACCGGCGACCGAGCCCAGCGCCAGCGCCACGACCGGCACCTGGCCCATATTCGCCACCACCCATTCCCAGCCCGGATTGGCCGGAACATAGGTCCGGCCGTCGATCTCGAGCGACTTCACCGAGCCGCCGCCGCCGGTGCCGTCGACCAGACGGATCATCGGCAGGCGCAGCTCATGCGCCATGTGCTCGGCATCGATCTGCTTCTGCCAGATCGATGCGTCCGCCGCCCCGCCACGCACGGTGAAATCGTCGCCACCGACCACGACGGTACGGCCGTCGATCCGCCCGCGGCCGAAGACGAAATTGGTCGGGGAGAGTTCGACGAATTCGTTGTTGCCGTCATAGGTGCCGCGGCCGGCGATGGCACCGATCTCGCGGAAGGACCCCTCGTCGAGCAGGCGGCCGATGCGTTCGCGCACGGTGAGCTTGCCGTTGTCGTGCTGGCGCTTGACCTTCTCCGGCCCGCCCATGCGGCCGGCCATTTCCTCGCGCTTGCGCAGTTCCTCGATATCCGCCGACCAGGCCATAGTTCCTACCCGCACTTTCTCTTGTCCAAACGCAGAAGCGGCAGCTTAGGGCCTGCCGCAGGCGCGGGCCATGCGTCAGAGGCCGGGGGTCAGAGGCCGGGCGGACAATTCTGTCCGCTTCGGAGTGCGGCGGCGGAGATGCCGTTCAGCCGGAAGGGGCGCTGGGCGGGGAGCGACCCGGCCGGCGAGCCGGGAATTCCCGGGGGCGGAGATCGACTTTTCCAGCAAGTCGCTGATCTGGATGAGCTTTTCCGAAGGGTGCCCGTTTTCCAGGCAGCCTAACCCTGCCAATTCGAGCCAATTCGAGCCAGTTTCGTCCCGCGCGCTGCCCGCCGCGGCCGGTTCGGCGCCTGATTCGTCCAGCTTTGACCAGCCTCTCGCTCCCCTTCTCCCTTGGGGGAAGGGGGGCGAGGCGGACAATTCTGTCCGCTCTGCGTCTTCCGGGGCTGTCGTAGCCCATGGCTTTGCCGATCTTGTGCTGGGCCGGCGAGGGCTTCTCCCGGCCTTTGGCCAAGGCGCGGTCGGAGATCACCTCCAGCATGCGGATATGTTCGCGCAAGAAGGGAAGGTCGACCGCGGCGGACAATTCTGTCCGCCTGCACTCCGGCAGCAGCTAGGTCATCATTGGGCGCGAGGAGCGCCGAGCGCCGGGTCGACCATCACCCGCTCCATCAGGATGCGGATCGCCGGCAGAGCGCCTCACCATCGGCCGGGGTTCGATGTGTCGCCATCATCGGCAAAGTCCCTCCAGCGTTCGTCTATCATAATTATAGCGGATTGTTCCTATTGCATCAAAAGGTATTATATTTCTCGATATCCAAGCATTGGCACAAACTCCAGCACGGCCAGCGCGAGCGGCCCGCCACCACTCGGGGCTAGCCCTACAGCGCCGAGCCTATATCGTGTCGCGCAAGCGGCGGGGGCAGACCGCGGGATGCGGGCGCGAATCGGGGGATGGTCGTGCGGGGTTCTTCGGCAACGGGCGGCGAGGCGGGCGCGGCACCGCGAGAGGGCGTTCTGATCGGCGCCCTGGCGGTGGGCTTCTTCGCTTCGGGTTTCGCCGCCCTCCTCTACCAGATCGTCTGGCAGCGCATGCTCGGCATGTTCGCCGGCTCCGACAGCGTCACCGCCGCGATCGTGGTGGGCGCCTTCCTGCTAGGCCTCGGCATCGGGTCGATGCTGGCGAGCGCGGTGGTCGACCGGCTGACGCCCCGGCAGGCGGCGGCGGCCTTCATCCTCTGCGAAGTGGCGGTCGCCCTCTTCGCGCTGGCGAGCCGGCCCTTCCTCTACGACTTCGTGGTCGAGGAACTGGGCCCCACCCTTTCGGGCCGATGGGAAGCCTTCGCCATATGCTTCGCGGGCCTGCTGGCGCCGACCCTGATGATGGGCCTGTCGTTGCCGCTCCTCGCCAAGGCGGTGGTCAGCCGGATCGAGACGGCGGCCAACCGCATCGGCCTCCTCTATGGCCTCAACACCGTCGGTGCCGGGCTCGGCGCGCTCGTCGGCGGCTATCTGATCGTGGGTTCGCTCGGCTTCGAGCGGGCGATCTGGGTGGGTGCCGCCCTGAACGTGCTGGCCGCCGCGCTCGCCGCCGCGGTGATGGGCCATGTGCCGCGTCTGCCGGCGCCCTCGCGCGCCGTGCTCAGGGCCGCCTCGGCCGAGCCGCTGCCGGCGGCCGCCGGCGGGATCGGGCTAGCCGGCTGGACCTTCCTCGTCTTCGTCTCCGGCTATTTCATCGTCGCGCTGGAGATCCTGTGGGTGCGGGTGCTGGGCCTGATGGCGCAGACCAATGCCTATTCCTTCTCGCTCATCCTCGGCGTCTTCCTCCTGGCCGACGGGCTCGGCGTCGTCGCCGGCTCGCGCTGGGTGGGGCGGTTGAGCGACGTGCGCCGCGCCTTCTTCCTGGTCCAGGGCTGGGGCGCCCTCTACGCCCTGGTCACGCTCGGCGCGCTCTGGCTCTGCTACGACTGGCCGGCCTTCGCCGAGATCATGGCGATCGACCGCTGGCGCATCGAATGGCCGGCGAGCGGCACCACGCTCGCCGCGGTGCTGATCCTGGTCGGCCCGCCGGCTTTCCTGCTCGGTCTCTCCTTCCCGCTGGTGCAGAAGGCGGTGCAGCAGGATCTCGCCGTCATCGGCTTTCGCGTCGGGGTGGTGCAGCTCGGCAATATCGTCGGCAATGCCGTGGGCAGCCTGGCGACCGGCCTTCTCGCCCTGCACTGGCTGGGGAGTTCCGGCACGGCGCGGCAGATCGGCGCCCTCGCGCTGCTGCTGCTCCTCGGCTGGCTGTGGCTCGGCCGCAAGGGTACCGAGGGGCGCGACCGGCAGACCATGGCGCTCGCCGCGGTGCTGGCCCTCGCCATCCTGGTCTTCCCCTCCTCGGAACGGTTCTGGCACAAGATCCACGGCATCGGCACGACACAGGCGATGCTGGCGGCGGAAGACCGGTCCGGCGTCGTCGTGCTGAGGCTCGAGGCCGGCCAGGGCCCGATGTTCATCCAGGGCCATACCCAGAGCCACATTCCCTTTCATGCCATCCACTATCTCCTCGGCGCGCTCGGGCCCTCGGTGCATGCGGATCCGGCGAAGGTGCTGGTGGTGGGTGTGGGCTCCGGCGGCACGCCCTATGCCGCCGCCACCCATCCGGGGACGAAGGAACTGCGCGCGGTCGAGCTGGTGGCGCCGGTCTACGACGTGCTGCGCGACTACGCCACGCGACACCCGCAGAGCGCCATCGCGGCCCTGGTCGGCGATCCGCGCATCAGTCTGGACGTGGGCGACGGGCGGCGGGAGATCTTCGCTTCGGGGCGACGCTACGACGTGATCGAGGCGGATGCGATCCTGCCGCAGACCAGCCATTCGGGTCTGCTCTATTCGGTCGAGTTCATGCGGAAGGTGCTGGAGGCGCTGGAGCCCGGCGGCCTCTACGTGCAATGGGCGCCGACCGAACGGGTGGCGGAAGGCTTCCGGCACGTCTTCCCGCACGGCATCCTCGTGCGGCCCGTCTCGATCCTGATCGGATCGAACGCGCCCATCGCCTTCGATCCCGAGGCGGTGATGGCCCGCCTGCGCCAGCCGCATTTCCGGAGCTGGGCGGCCCGCGCCGGCATCGACGTGGAGGGCTTCGCCCGCGACATCACCGGCCGGCACGTCACCTGGGGACCGCAGACGCCGCGGAGCGAGACGGAAGTGAACAGCGACCTCTTCCCGCGCGACGAGTACTTCATGAACAACGAGATCCGCGGTGCCGATCGCGTCGGTCAGATGTGAGCAACCGCGGGGAGGCATTTGACAGGGGCGGATAGCAGCCGGAAGCTCCCCAAACAGGGTCACATCGGGAAAAGAGACGCCATGAGCACGCGGAAGAAGCGGCCGGAAGAGCTGCGCAGCCATCGCTGGTATGGCGTCAAGGACATGCGGTCCTTCGGGCACCGCTCGCGCACCAAGCAGATGGGCTATGCCGCCGAGGACTACGCCGGCAAGCCCGTCGTCGCGATCATCAACACCTGGTCCGACATCAATCCCTGCCACGCGCATTTCAAGGCCCGGGTCGAGGAGGTGAAGCGCGGCATCTGGCAGGAGGGCGGGTTCCCGGTGGAGATGCCGGCCATCACGCTGTCGGAGCCGTTCCAGAAGCCCTCCACCATGATGTACCGCAACCTTCTCGCCATGGAGACGGAGGAGCTGCTGCGGTCCTACCCGGCTGATGCTTGCGTACTCATGGGCGGCTGCGACAAGACCACGCCGGCGCTCCTCATGGGCGCGCTCAGCATGGACATCCCGGCGATCTTCATGCCGGCCGGGCCGATGCTGCGCGGCAACTGGCACGGCAAGGTGCTGGGCAGCGGGTCGGACGTCTGGAAGTACTGGGCGGAACTCCGCGCGGGCAACATCAACGAGCAGGACTGGAACGAGATCGAGGACGGGATCGCCCGCTCCTACGGCCATTGCATGACCATGGGCACGGCCTCCACCATGACCTCGGCCGCCGAGGCGCTGGGCATGACCTTGCCGGGTGCCGCCTCCATCCCCGCCGCCGATGCCGGGCATGCGCGGATGGCGACGGCGACCGGGCGCCGCGCGGTGGCGATGGCCTGGGAGGACTGGAAGCCCTCGCGCTTCCTCACCCGCGACAGTTTCCTGAACGCGGTGCGCGCGGTGCTGGCGATCGGCGGATCGACCAATGCCATCATCCATCTGGTCGCCATGGCGGGGCGGGCGAACGTGAAGCTCAGCCTCGACGATTTCGACGCGGTGGCGAAGCTGACGCCACTCTTGGCCGACGTGCGGCCGGCCGGGCGCTTCCTGATGGAGGACTTCTTCTATGCCGGCGGCCTGCGGGCGTTGCTGGCGCGGATATCCGATCAGCTGACGCTCAATGCGAAGACCGTGAACGGCGAGACGTTGGGGCAGAACATCGAAGGCGCGCAGAGCTGGAACGACGAGGTGATCCGGCCGCGCGACAAGCCGGTGAAGGAAGGCGACGGGCTCGCCGTGCTGCGCGGCAACCTCGCCCCCGACGGCGCGGTGATCAAGCCGGGCGCGGCGGAGAAGCACCTGTGGAAGCACGCCGGGCCGGCGGTGGTGTTCAAGGACTACAACGACATGGCGGCGCGGATCGACGATCCCGCGCTGCCGGTCACCGCCGATTCAGTGCTGGTGCTGCAGAATGGCGGGCCGCTGGGTGGGCCCGGCATGCCGGAATGGGGGCAGCTGCCGATTCCGAAGAAACTGCTGGCGCAGGGCGTGCGCGACATGGTGCGGGTGTCGGATGCGCGCATGTCGGGGACCAGCTACGGCGCCTGCGTGCTGCATGTGGCGCCGGAGAGCCATATCGGCGGGCCGCTGGCGCTGGTGCATGACGGCGACATCATCGCGCTCGACGTCGAGGCGCGGACGCTGGAGTTGAAGGTGCCGGCGGCGGAATTGGAGAAGCGGCGTGCCGCCTGGAAGGCCCCTCCTCCGCGCTTCGGGCGAGGCTTCGGGGCGCTCTATGCCGCGCATGTGACCCAGGCCGACAAGGGCTGCGACTTCGACATCCTGCACGGCGGGAAGGCGACGCCGGACCCGGAGATTCATTGAGGGGCTCCCTCCCTCGCGCGTGAGCGCGGGAGAGGGCTCAGAGCTTCGCCCGCATCTCGTGCCAGCTCTTCGACAGCTCTTCGCGGAAGGCGGGGTCGGCGATCCCGATCAGGGCTTGGGCGCGTTCGTCGACCGATTTCGCCCGCAGGCTCGCCACGCCGTGCTCGGTCACGATGTAGTCGACGTCCGACCGGGCGCCGGTGACGATGGTGCCGGCCTTGAGCTGCGCCACGATGCGGCTCGCCTTCGTCCCCGCCGTCGAGGGCAAGGCGACGATCGAGCGGCCGCCGCGGCTCAAGCGCGCGCCGCGGACGAAATCGGCGAAGCCGCCGGTGCCGCTGACCTGGCGGTTGTTCACCATTTCGGCATTGCACTGGCCGAAGAGGTCGACCTCGACCGAGGAGTTGATGGAGACGAAGTTGTCGATCCGGGCCATCACCGGCGTCGCGTGCGTGAGGTTGGCGGCGCGGAGTGAAACCGCGTCGTCCTTGTGCATGAAATCGTAGAGGCGCTTCGTCCCGATATAGAGGCCGCCGACCACGCGGCCCTGTTCGAAGGTCTTGCGGGCACCGGTAACGGCGCCGCATTCGATCAGGTCGAGCACCGCGTCCGAGATCAGACCGGACTGGAAGCCCAAGTCGCGGCGGTCCGTCAGCTGGGCGAGAATGGCCGACTGCACTTTCCCGATGCCGATCTGCAGGCAATCGCCGTCGCCGATGATCGTGGCCGCGTTGCGGGCGAGCGTCGCGGTGAGCGGGTCGGCCTCGCCCACCACCTGTTCGATCAGCGGCTGTTCGGCCTCCACCACATAGGCGAGGCGCGACCAGGGGATGCCGGGATCGTCGGCGACCGAGGGCATCAGCGGATTGACCTGGGCCACGATGCTCTTCGCCTTCGGCCAGACGGCGGCGGCGAAATCGGCACTGACGCCGAGCGAGCAACGGCCGGCCGCATCGGGCGGCGCCACCTGGACGAAGCAGATGTCGAGCGGATCGGATGCTTCCAGGTGATCGTAGATCAGGCTGTAGTTGAGGGGGAGGAAGCGGAGCTTCCCCGCCGCGAAGGAGGCCCGCTGAGGCGGGGAGACGAAGAATCCTTCCATCCGCGCGTCCGGGTGCAGTCCGGCATAGTCGAACTCGTTGACGCCGGGGGTGAGCGCCGAGACGTATTCGACCCCGGCGCTGGCTTCGGGTTCGTTTCCGAGCGCGGCCTGGATCAACAAGGGCTCGCCCGCGCCGGCCTGGATGAAGACGCGCATGCCGGGGCGGAGCAGGCCCGGAACACGGGCCGCCGGAATCGACTGTGGCATCAGGCCTCTCCGAGGTCGCGCGGGGTGACGAAGGCGGCGAGGCGGGCATTGCCGCTGGCGATGTCGCGCCAGCGATCGGCGGCGAAGACGATGCTGGCGAGCCCCCCCGTCGGATATTTCTGATCGAGCACGGCGCGCGCGCCGGCATCCGACTCCGGTCCCGCCAGGCGATGCGCCAAGTCTTCCAGGCCGGGGTTGTGGGCGATGACGATCAGCGCCGCCAGACTGTCGTCGGCGGCCTGCACCGCCGCCAAGAGCCGGCCGGCGGGGGCGAGGTAGAGATCGTCGCGCCAGTTTACCGGCCAGTCGAGACCTCCGCCTTCGGCGACGCCTTCCCAGGTCTCCCGCGCGCGGACGGCGGTGGAACACAGGACGAGGCCCGGCAGCGGTAGGAGCGCCCCGAGATGGCGGCCGAGCGGACGGCAGGCCCTGCGCCCGCGGGGATTGAGCGGACGGTCGCGGTCGGCCACCGGCAGCGCCTGGTCGGACTTCGCGTGTCGCAGCAGATAGAGCGTCTTCATCGGTGGAAGCGCTAAAGGATTTCGCCGGCTTGGGAAAGCCCGCCTCCACCGATGCTCGAGACGCCGTCTACAGGAGTTGCAGGGCGATCAGCGCCATGCCGATCACCGAGACCACCCAGAGCCCCGTGCGCAGCCACGGCACGCCCGCGACATAGACCACCGCATAGGCGAGCCGGCCCCAGAAGAAGAGCTGGGCGCCGAGCGCCGTCGTCGCATTGGCCTTGCCGGCGACATGCGCCACCAGCACGAGGGCGGCGAAGAGCACGATGTTTTCCAGCATGTTCCGGTGGGCGCGGTGCGCCCGGCCGGCCCAGCCGGTAAAGGCCGGCAGGTTGTCACGATTGCCGGCGAGCGTCGCCAGCCCCACTTGGCTGTTCGAACCCATGGCCGCCACCAGCATCTGGGCGAAGGTCAGCAGCACCGACCACACCAGCAGCATCAGATCCGTCGACATGTTCCTCACCCTCCCCGTCCGCTTCCCGGACGGCCAAAGATAGCATTTTGCCCCGGCAGTCAGGCCTTCAGGGACCAGACCGCCGTCCGCTTGATCTCGGCATCCTCGAGCGCCCGGGTCGTGGGGACCCGGTACTCCTCGAGCCATTCGAGCCGATCCTTCGGCAGGTAGTTGCGCCCCGGATCACCGAGCAAGACGGTGACGCCATTCAGCACCTGCGGCGTCAGCCAGTCGATTACGCGCGAGGTCATGGCCCGCTCGTAGCAGACGTCGCCGGCGAGGATGACGTCCCAGCGTCCGAGATGGGGTTCGCCCAGCAGGTCCTCGGCGATGGCGAGGACCGGCACGGCGTTGGCGGCGGCGTTGAGGCGGATGGCGGCGACGGCGAAAGCGTCGATCTCCGCCGATTCGACATGCGCCGCGCCCCCCATCGCCGCGGCGATGCCGACGAGGCCCGAACCGGCGGCGAGATCGAGCACGCGCTTGCCGCGCACCAGGTCCGGGCGGTCCAGCACATAGCGCGCCAGCGCCTGTCCGCCGGCCCAGCAGAAGGCCCAATAGGGCGGCGGCAGGCCGAGTTCGCCCAGTTCCTCCTCGGTCTTCTCCCAGAGGTCGGTCGCCTCGGCGGCCACGTGAATGCGGATCTCGGGGGTATGGGGAACGGGCAGCAGCGCGGTATTGGCGCGGATAAAAGCGTCGGGATCGTTGATCATGCCGCACCCTCGCATGCGCGGACCGGCATTGCACCCGGCGCGGTGGCCGTCGGCGGCGGAGGGCGTATGTTGGCGCCATCATGCCATCCCGACCGCCCCGCCGAATCCTGGTTCCGCTGATCGTCGCCTGCGGGCTGTTCATGGAAAATCTCGATTCGGCCGTGCTGTCGACCTCGCTGCCGGCGATCGCCGTGTCGCTGGACGCCAATCCGCTGCATCTCAGCCTCGCCATCACCGCCTATCTGTTCAGCCTCGCCGTCTTCATTCCCGTCTCCGGCTGGCTCGCCGACCGCTTCGGCGCGCGCAACATCTTCCGCCTCGCCATCCTCATCTTCATGCTGGGATCGGTCGGCTGCGGCCTCAGCCAGACCTTGTCGGAACTGGTGATGTCCCGGCTGTTCCAGGGCCTGGGCGGGGCGATGATGGTGCCGGTGGGCCGCCTGGTGGTGCTGCGCACGGTGACCAAGGCCGAGATGGTGACGGCCATGGCCTGGCTCACCACCCCGGCGCTCTTGGGGCCGATCATGGGACCGCCGCTGGGCGGCTTCATCACCACCTATTTCGACTGGCGCTGGATCTTCTGGATCAACGTGCCGATCGCGCTTATCGGCATCGTGCTGGTGACCCGCTTCATCGAGGACAGCCGCGAGGTGGGCGTGCCGCCGCTCGACCTGCGCGGCTTCGCCATCGCCGGCCTCGGCCTCGCGGCGGCCATGTTCGGCTTCGAGACGGTGGGCCGCGGCATCGTGCCGCTCGGCGTGTCGCTCGGGCTGCTGGCGGTGGGCGCGCTGCTGCTCGCGCTCTACGTCCTCCATGCGCGGCGCAGCACGCATCCGATCATCGCGCTGTCGCTGCTGCAGATCCGCACCTTCCGCATCGCGATGATCGGGGGATCCGTGTTCCGGCTGGCGCATGGGGCGACGCCCTTCCTGCTGCCGATGATGCTGCAGTTCGGCTTCGGCATGAGCGCCTTTCAGTCCGGCATGGTGACTTTCGCCGGTGCCGCGGGCGCGCTCACCATGAAGATGACGGCCCGGCCGATCCTGAAGCAATTCGGCTTCCGCAACACGCTGGTCGGCAACGCCCTGATCGTGGGCCTGTCGATCGCCGCGATCGGGCTGTTCGGACCGCAGACGCCGGCCGGCATCGTTTTCGGCGTCCTGCTCACCGGTGGTTTCTTCCGCTCGCTGCAGTTCACCTCGGTCAACACGCTCGGGTACGCCGACGTGCCGCCGGAGCGGATGAGCCAGGCCACCAGCTTCGCCAGCATGATGCAGCAGCTGTCGCTGACCATGGGCGTGGCGGTCGGCGCGGCGGCCCTGCACCTGGTGCTGCAGATGCGCGGCAGCGAGCAGCCGACGGCGGGCGACTTTCCCGTCGCATTTTTCGCGCTGGGCGCGATCAGTGCCCTCTCCGCGCTGGTCTTCCTGCGCCTCGCTCCCGACGCGGGCGCCGAAGTGAGCGGAAAGCGGATCACCCAGACGAAACTGTCGCCCAGTCCGGGGGAATAACCCTCAGGCGGCGGCCTTGGTCCCGGCCTTGGCGATCTCGGCGAGCTTGGCGACGGCACGGCGAACGCCGGCGATACGCCGGTCGGCATCGTCCCAGTCCTCCAGGATGACCAGCTTCTGGTCCGAGGGGCGCAGCTTCACGTTGCCCTTCGACTGGTTGATCCAGTGGACGAGGCCGGTGGGATTGGTGAGGCACTTGGCGCGGAAGGCGATGGTGGCGCCGCGCGGCCCCGCCTCCACCCGCTCGACCGACGCCACCCGGCAGAGCCGCTTGATCGTCATCACCTCGATCAGGTGCTTCACTTCGGCCGGCAGCGGGCCGAAGCGGTCGGCCAGCTCGGCGCCGAAACTGTCGATATCGGCCTGCTCGTCGAGGTGTGCCAAGCGGCGGTAGAGGTCGAGGCGGACCGACAGATCGGTCACATAGGCTTCCGGAATGAGAACGGCGGTGCCGAGGTTGATCTGCGGCGACCACTTTTCCTCGGCGGCGGCGAGATCGCCCTTGGCGGCGGAAACCGCCTCCTCCAGCAGGTCCTGGTAGAGTTCGAGCCCGACTTCCTTGATGTGGCCGGACTGTTCTTCGCCCAGGAGATTGCCGGCGCCGCGCAGGTCGAGATCGTGGCTGGCGAGCTGGAAGCCGGCGCCGAGCGTGTCCAGCGCCTGCAGCACCTGCAGCCGCTTCTCCGCGCCCGCCGTCGGCGGCTTCTTCGCCGCCAGGGTGAGATAGGCATAACCGCGCGCCTTGGCGCGGCCGATGCGCCCGCGCAGCTGATAGAGCTGGGCCAGGCCGAACATGTCGGCACGGTGGACGATGAGCGTGTTCGCGGTCGGAATGTCGAGGCCGCTTTCCACGATGCTGGTGGAGAGGAGCACGTCGAACTGGCGCTCGTAGAAGCCCGACATGATGTTCTCGAGTTCGGTCGGCGCGAGACGGCCATGCGCGGTGGCGAAGCGGATCTCCGGCACATGCTCGCGCAGGAACTCGGAAACCGCCGGCAGATCCTCGATCCGCGGGCAGACGTAGAAAACCTGCCCGCCGCGATAGCGCTCGCGGAGGATCGCCTCGCGCACGATGACCGGATCGAAGGGAAGAACGAAGGTGCGCACCGCCAGCCTGTCGACGGGGGGCGTCGCGATCAGGCTCATCTCGCGGACGCCGGAGAGCGCCAGTTGCAGCGTGCGCGGGATGGGGGTCGCGGTCAGCGTCAGCACATGCACCTCGGCCCGCAGCTGCTTCAGGCGTTCCTTGTGCTTGACGCCGAAATGCTGCTCCTCGTCGATGACGACAAGGCCGAGGCGCTTGAAGGCGATGCCCTTGCCGAACAGGGCATGCGTGCCGACGACGATATCGACCGAGCCGTCGGCGAGGCCCTGTTTCACCGCCGTCGCCGTCTTCCCCGGAACGAGGCGCGACAGGGTCTCGATTCTGAGCGGCAGGTTGCGGAAGCGTTCGAGGAAGCGCTGGTGGTGCTGGCGAGCCAGCAGCGTGGTCGGGCAGACGATGGCCACCTGCGCACCCTGCATGGCGGCGACGAAGGCGGCGCGCAGCGCCACCTCGGTCTTGCCGAAGCCGACATCGCCGCAGACCAGGCGATCCATCGGCCGGCCGCTGGCGAGGTCTTCCAGCGCGTCCTCGATGGCGCGGGCCTGATCGTCGGTCTCCTCATAGGGAAAGCGGGCGCAGAATTCGTCGTAGAGCCCCTCGGGCGGCGAATAGCTCTCCGCGTGGCGCAGCTGCCGCGTGGCGGCGATCTTTATCAGCTCCTCCGCCATGTCCTTCAGGCGCTGCTTCAACCTGGCTTTGCGCGTCTGCCAGCCGACGCCGCCCAGCTTGTCGAGGGCTGCCCCGCCCTCGTCGGAGCCGTAGCGCGAGAGCACCTCGATGTTCTCGACCGGCACATAGAGCTTGTCGCCGCCGTCATAGACGACCAGGAGACAGTCATGCGGGGCACCGGAAATCTCGAGCGTCACCAGGCCTTCGTATCGGCCGATGCCATGATCGACATGCACGACGAGATCACCGAGGGAGAGGCTGGTCGCCTCGGCGATGAAATTGGCGGCGCGGCGGTTCTTCCGGCGCGGGCGGATCAGGCGGTCGCCGAGCACATCCTGCTCGCCGACCACGACGAGGTCGTCGCTCTCGAAGCCACGCTCGATCCCGAGGACCACCATGCCGGCGATTCCGGCAGGCAGCTTCGAGGCCTCGGCCCAGCTCTCTATGTCGACCAGCGCCTCGGCGCCATGGTCGCGCAGGAGCTGACCGAAGCGTTCGCGCGCGCCCGGCGTGAAGCAGGCGACCAGCACCTTGCGATTGCCGCTTTTCAGGAGTGCCTGCAGGTGGTCGCGGCAGGCTTCGTAGAGATTGGCGCCTGGTTGCGTACGCTCGGGCGCGAAGTCGCGCCCCGCCTTGCCGCCGGCATCCAGCACGTGCCTGCCCTCGGGCGGCAGGTGGTGCGGTGTCAAGGCGACGACGGCACGGCGCTCCAGCGCCTTGGCCCAGCCGTGGAGGTCGAAATACAGGCGGTCGGGCGGCAGCGGCTTGTAGGGCGCGCCCTGCTCTTCCAGCCCCGATTTCTGGGCCTCGCGCCGGGCGGCGTAGTAGTCGGCGATGGTGGCGAAACGGGCGTCGATCGCGTCACGGGCCAGCGGATCCAGGGTCAGCACCGCATCGGGGACATAGTCGAGAAGCGTCTCCAGCCGCTCGTGGAACAAGGGTAGCCAATGTTCCATGCCGACATGCTTGCGGCCCTCTGAAACGGCGAGATAGAGCGGATCGGAATCCGTCACGGCCCCGAACAGGCTGCGATAGCCGGTACGGAAGCGCGCGATCGAGCCGGCATCGAGCGGCGCTTCGCTCATCGGCACCAGGTTCAATTCCGCCGCTTCGCCCGTCGAGCGCTGGGTGAGCGGGTCGAAGCGGCGCAGGCGTTCGACCTGGTCGCCGAATAGATCGATGCGATAGGGCTCCTCCGCGCCGGGCGGGAAGACGTCGATCAGGCCGCCGCGGACGGCGAAATCGCCCGGCTCCATCACCGTGCCGGCCTTGGAGAAGCCGTGGCGGACGAGGTATTCGATCAATGCCTTCTCGTCGACGCGGCTGCGGGCGCGCACGAGGAAGGACGAGGCCGCCATGCTCTCGCGCGTCGGCACCCGCTGCAGGATCGCGGCGACGGTGGTGAGGACGACGCTGCCCTTGCCCGGCGGGCTCGCCACCAGGCGGGCGAGCGCATCCATGCGCCGGGACACGATCTCGGGGTTCGGCGAGACGCGATCATAGGGCAGGCAGTCCCAGGCCGGGACAGCCACCACGTCCAGTCCCGGAGCGAAGAAGCCGAGCGCCTGGGCCATCACGGCGAGCCGGGCATCGTCCCGGGCGACATGCAGAACGCCACTTTCGGCGACCGCCGCCATGCGGGCCAGGATTCGTGCATCCTGGCCTTCCGGCGCACCGCCAATCTCCAGCCGCGCCGATGGAACCAGCAACTTGTCGAACGAAGGCAGCACGATATTCACGCGATCCTGAAGGCTTTCAAAAGGGTCATAACCGGTGTGTCGTGTTCCGGCGGAACCGGCTTTGCCCCGATCGCCCAGGCATAGATCAACGGGTCGCTGCCGACATCAAGAAGTGCTTCGTAGCAGTCGAGTTCGGCATCGCCGAACCCTTCGAGGTGAGCCGCGGCAAAGGCCCCGAGCAAAAGGTCGGTCTCCTTGGTACCCGTATAGCGGGAGCGATAGACCAGTCGCTTGCGGCGGATCACAATATCTTCGGACATGGCGTCGATATATAGCCGCAATATCCTCCTGTCAGCCGCGGCAAAAGTAAGGTTAACACGCATGCGATCAGTCCTAGCTCTCACGGACTATGGAACCATTTTCGATTGCAAGGCATTAGGGGCGGGCCTAGCGTGCCCTGCAGATTCTGTCGTTGCGCTCGGGACGACTTCTGGTGATCTATAATTGAATCGGAGATGAAAGGATGACGGCTGTCGTGCAGAAGGTCCGCAAACCGCGCGCCAAGCCCCTGGATGGTCATATCGGGCAGCGCCTGCGGCAGCGGCGCACGCTAATCGGAATGAGCCAGGAGAAGCTGGCCGAGGCTGTCGGTCTCACTTTTCAGCAGATCCAGAAGTACGAGAAGGGCACCAACCGAATCGGTGCCAGCCGGCTATGGCAGTTCTGCCGGATCCTCGACGTGCCGCCAGCCTATTTCTTCGAAGCCGTTGCCGGCACGCCCTACGCCGACGAGCCGATGTCGGCGATCGTCACCGTGCCGACCAAGGGTCGCAGCAAAGATCCTCTGACGCGACGGCAGACCCTGGAACTGGTGCGCGCCTATTATCGCATCACGGACCCGAACGTGCGCCGGAGCATCTTCGAACTCGTCAAGAACCTGTCCGAGCCTGCAAGCCCGGTGACAGCGGAAGCATAAGCCCGGGCGGAGCGATGGGGCGCCTTGTCCGGGGCGTGGGGGAGTGGGCATGAACTGGAATCTCACATTCGCCAACCAGAGTGAGGACGATCCTCTCGAGCGGGCCAAGGCGCTTCGCTCCTGCCTGGACTACCTGGCCGAGGAATTGGACAGCCTGGAGATGAACGAAGCCGCGATGCTGCTGGAGGCGGCGACCGAGGCGGTCGTGGAATGGATCGAACAGCGCGATCCACTCCGGGCGCTTCTCCTCAGACGCCCCGAGGGCGACGGTACCGCGACACTGTAGTCCCCAGCGTAGGCGAACCTACCGTATCCCCCGGCCAGGGGATCGGGGATCGTCAGTTCTTGAGAGATGCCGAATCGTCCTCGGCCACCAGGGCTCCCTCTGCGACCGGCGAGGACTGATGGTGGGCGAGGCGCCAGAGACCACCCTCACGAACGAAGGTGTTGGTGGCCACGAGAAGTCCCGCCTCCAGAATCTCGTGGCAGATCACCAGGGCGACCGCGCCGTAGATCAGCGCCCGCTCGCGGAAACAGCGGATCCTCGGCGCTTCAGGATTGGCGAGGATGCGCTGCCAGCTTTCCATCACCGCCTGACGACCGAGCAGCGGCGGCCAGCCGGGATGAACGCAGGCGACAGGGTGCCGTTCGGCCCATAACCGTTCCATCGTTGCCGCATCGCGTGCCGCGAAAGCCATGTAGAAGGCCGCATTCGCCGCCAGCACACCCGCCAAGTCGCCCGTCTCGCGTGCCATCGTTCCTCGCATTCGGCCCACAGGCAGGATAGAGCAGCGCGATGCCCAGAACCACGTGGACAGCAGCCGGGTGCGGCTGCTATCCCGCGAGGCCTTCTCTTTTCCTGGACAGCGTCAGTCGCATGGGAATGCGTGTCTTGCCGGCCTCCATCGCTGCCGGCCTCGTGGCTATTTGCCTCAGCTTCGCGTTCTGGTGGCTGCCGAACCGGCCGGTCGCGATCCCGGCCGTCCAGGCGCCCGAGGTGCTACAGAGCCTGTCCTTCGCCCCGTTTCGCCGCGATCAGAGCCCTCTGACCCAGACCTATCCGACGGCCGCCGAGATCGAGGCCGATCTGGCTCTTCTGGTCGGCCGGACGAAGGGCATTCGCACCTACACGGCGCGGGAGGGCATGCACGTGGTACCGGAGGCCGCGCGCCGCCTCGGACTGGAGGTTACCCACTCGGCCTGGCTCGGCGGGAAGAAGAGCATAAACGACGCGGAAGTGACGGCCCTGATCGAGCAGGCCAATCGCTATCCCGACGTCATAAAGCGCGTCATCGTCGGCAACGAAGTGCTTCTGCGGCGCGACCTGAAAGTGGAGGAGATCGCGCACTATCTGCGCGAGGTGCGCGCCGCGGTGAAGCAGCCGGTTTCCTATGCCGATGTCTGGGAGTTCTGGCTGAAGAATCCGCAGCTGGCGGATGAGGTCGATTTCATCACCGTCCACTTCCTGCCCTATTGGGAGGATCACCCGGTCGCCGCCGGGCTGACTCGCGAGCACATCCTGGCGGTGCATGCACAGGTGCAGGCGGCCTTTCCGGGCAAGCCGATCCTGATCGGCGAAGTGGGCTGGCCTTCCCTCGGACGCGATCGCGAGGCCGCGCGACCGAGCCGCGTGGAGGCGGTTCGTTTTCTCACCGGCTTCGCCTCTCTCGCGCAGGAAAAGGGGCTCGACTACAACATCGTCGAGGCCTTCGATCAGGTCTGGAAGGCCAGGATGGAAGGCAGCGTCGGCGGTTCCTGGGGCCTCTTCGATGCCGACCGGCAGGAGAAATTCAAGCTGGGCCAGCCAGTAGTGGAGAAGCCGCACTGGCCCTGGCTGTTCGTTGCTTCCGTCGGCGTCGGCCTCGTCCTGCTGGCGGCCGCCGGCCGTGGCCCCCGGCCGACAACCGTCGTGGCCGCGCAGGCCTTCAGTGTCATGCTGGTCTTCTGCGCCGAGAACGGCATCGCGCTCCATCTGAACTCGAGCCAATGGCTGCCGTCAGGGCCGCACCTGCTGCTGCAGGCGCTCTTGGCAGTGCTATTCATGCGCGCCCTGGGGCGCGCGCCAGCGCATGTCCCCGCGACATCCATAGCCGCGATGCACCGACCGGATCCGGCGCCGCTGGAAATCCGGATCGGCGAGGGGTTGATGCTGATCTTCGCGGCCGCCTGCATCTATCAGCTGTTCATGCTCTCGGTGGCCGGCCGCTATCGCGATTTCCCGATCGCCGATTTCCTGGTCCCCGCCCTCGGGCCGCTGCTGCTGGCCGCCGGCACCGATTTTCGGCGGCGGCTCGACTTCGGCCGGCTGCTCGGCCGCGAACTGCCGCGATTGCCCGACCACGGCCATCGCGCCGAAGGTGTCATCAGCTACCTGCTGGTCGCGCTGGCCGCCATCCTGCTGCTGGTGGAGCGCCCGACCAATCGGGAGGCCGTGGCCTTCGTCCTTCTCGCCATCGTCATGGCCCTGCCCTACATCGCCGCCTTCCGCGCCCGGGATTGAAGCGGACAGCGGCTTCGAGCTAGGCCGTCAACTGACCTGTAACCGGCAGGCGGCGGATGCGCTTGCCGGTCGCCGCGAAGATGGCATTGCAGAGCGCGGGCGCCACCGGCGGCACGACAGGCTCGCCCACCCCACCGGGCAGTTCGCTGCTTCCCAGGATGTGTATCTCGACAACCGGCATCTCGGGCAGCTTCAGCATCGGGTAGTCGTCGAACCCCTGCTCGACCACGCGGCCGGCCGCGATCGAGATACGACCGTACAGAGCCGCCGTCAGGCCGAAGACTATGCTGCCTTCCACCTGTGCGGCCACGGTATCCGGATTGATGACGACACCGCAGTCGACGGCGGCGACGACGCGGATGACGCTGAGCCCCGTGGCATCGACGAGCACCTCGGCCACCAGCGCCACGTGCGAGCCGAAGGAACTGTGCAGCGCGATACCGCGGCCACGCCCGGGAGGGAGGCTCGCGCCCCAGCTTGCCTTGGCCGCCGCCAGTTCCAGCACCGCGCGCTGGCGCGGCGTCTCGCCCAGAAGCCCGAGCCGGAAGGCGAGCGGATCCTTGCCGGCGGCTTCCGCCACTTCGTCGATGAAGCACTCGTTGAAGTAGGCCGTGTAGGAATGTCCGACCGAGCGCCAGAACCCCACCGGCACGGGAAACGTCCGCACCGCGTGGCTGATCCTGCGGTTGGCGACCACATAGGGCTGTTTCACCGCCCCTTCGACCGCCGTGCCATCCGGCTCGAGCCAGGTGGCCGGCGGAAAGATGCGGGCGAGGATCGAGGGCGAGGCGATGCGCTGCTGCCAGGCCAGCAGGCGCCCATCGGCATCGAGCCCCGCTTCGAGCCTGCAGGCGGCGGCCGGCCGGTAGAAGTCGTGCCCCATATCCTCCGCCCGCGACCAGACCACCTGTACGGGGGCGCCGGCGAGCTTCGCGATGCTGACCGCCTGGGTGGCGATATCGGCCTCCGAGCGCCGCCCGAAGCCGCCCCCCAGATAGGTGGTGTGCACGCGCACCTTGTCGACAGAGGTCCCGGCCGCTTCGGCCGCCGCCTTGGCCGAAATCTCCTGTGCCTGGGTCGGAATCCAGAGATCGACCCCGTCCGGCATCACCCGCGCCGTGGCGTTGATCGGTTCCATCGCCGCATGCGCCAGATAGGGCACTTCATAGTCAGCCCGCAGACGCCTCACCGATCCGGCGAGCGCCTTCGCGACGTCGCCCGTCTCCTCGGCGTCGCGCCCCGGCTCGTCGAGCGCCGCGCGCAGTGAAGCCTCGATGGCGGCGCTATCGACCAGCGGCCCCGGAGGATCGGTCCATTCGATCTCCACCGCCGCCAGTGCCCGTTGCGCCCGCCAGGTGTTGTCGGCCACCACGGCAAGCGCATCCTTCAGCGGCAAGACCGCCTTGACCCCCGGCATCGCCAGCGCGCGCGCAGGATCGTGCCGACCGAGCGTGCCACCGAACGCCGGGCAGGCGCTGACGGCCGCGAACAGGAGGCCCGGCACGCGCACGTCGCCGCCGAACCCGGCACTGCCATCGACCTTGGCCGGCAGGTCGAGCCTCGGCAGCGGCTGGCCGATCAGGCGCCACTCGCCAGGTTGCTTCAGATTCGGCCGCTTGGGCGGGCGGAGCCCCGCGGCTTCGGCCGCAAGGGCGCCATAGGTGAGCCTGTGCTCGCTGCCCAGATGCCTGACGATCCCTGCGTCACCGCGGCACTCGCCTTCGGGCACGCCCCAGCGTTGGGCGGCCGCGGCGATCAGCATGCCCCGCGCGGTGGCGCCGGCGATCCGCAGGGGCTTGTAGGCGCCGCGCACACTGGAGGAGCCGCCGGTGACCTGCTGGCCGAACAGACGGGCGAGTTTGCCCAACAGCCAGTTGGCGGTGTTGCCCATGGGCTGCCCGCCCGACAGCATCTCCTTCACCAGAAACACGTTGCGATAGACCGGATCGGCCGGCGCCGCGACCACCCGCACCCGCGACCATTCGCAGCCCAGATCTTCGGCCAGCAGCATCGGCAGCGCCGTGTAGACGCCCTGCCCCATCTCGGCCCGGTCGACGATCACGGTCACAGTGTCGTCCGGCGCGATGCGCAGCCAGGCATTCAGGAAGGAGCCGAAATCGTTCGGCGTTTCGACGGCGCGCGCCTCGCGCGGCGGCAGGTGGAAACCCAGGACGAGGCCGGCGGCGGAACCGGCGGCGAGCTTGACGACTGTGCGGCGGGTGAGATTCGCCATCGCCTCAGGCCCGCGCCAGGGCGCGCATCGCCTCGCGGATTCGTGCATAGGTACCACAGCGGCAGATGTTGCCGATGGCGCCTTCCACATCGGCGTCGGTCGGCTTCGGCGTCGACTTGAGAAGGGCCGCCGCCGCCATGATCACGCCCGACTGGCAGTAACCGCATTGCGGCACCTGCAACGCCAGCCACATACGCTGCACCGGATGGGACCGGTCGCTGGACAATCCCTCTATCGTGGTCACCGGCGCCTCGACCGCGGAAGCCGGCATGACACAGGACCTTACCGCCTCGCCCCCGACATGGACCGTGCAAGCGCCGCACTGACCGAGACCGCAACCGTACTTCGTCCCCGTCAAACCCAGCACGTCGCGCAGCACCCAGAGGAGAGGCATATCCTCCTCCACGGCCAGATCATGCGCGGTGCCGTTCACTACCAGCTTCACCACCAACACCCTCGGAACGGAACAGGACCAGCGGGCAGCGACCTTAGTCGCCGCACGGCCATGTTGCCAGCCGGCCGGCCCGGAGGCCCTCAGGCCGAGAAGCGCAGGGCGACGGAGCCGATGACACCGAAATCGGCCGAGACCGCGTCGCCCGCCTCGATCTCCAGGGGCGGCATGCATGTCCCCGTGGTCACCACCTGCCCCGCCGCGAGCGGCACGCCGAATCGGCTGAGTTCGTTCGCGATCCAGGTGAGCGCGATGCGCGGATCGCCCAGGACGTTCGAGCCGCTCCCCTCCCGGTCATAGCGGCCCGCCACCTCGGCCCGCACCACATGTGCCGCAAGGTCGATCCGGCGCCAGGATTCGGGCGCGGCCGGGCCCAGCACGAACCGGTCGGCGCAGGCATTGTCGGCCAGAAGCTGTGCCACGCCGGCGGTGGCGAAATCCTCGAAGCGCGAATCGGGCACCTCGATCGCCGGGTGCAGATCGCCGACCGCCGCCATCACCTCCTCGACGGTGTATTCGCCGGCACGGGGCGCGAGCGTCCGCGCGATGCGAAAGGCGAACTCCGGCTCCGCCACGTGCATCAGGGTGCTGCCGAGCGGTAGCGTGGCCCCGGACTGCGACACCTGCTCGGCAAGGAGCCGACCGGCGAGCGGGCCGTCGACCCCGATATGCCGCTGCCCGGCGAGACTGGTCGCGGCGATCTTCCAGCCGAACAGCGGCCCGGCGCTGCGGCCTTCCAACAACGCCTGGATGCCATAGCCTTCGGCCCGATCGGCGGGGCGAAGGGCAGCCGGCAGCCCGGCGATGCGGCGGCCTTCGCGCCAGAGAGCGAACAGCATGCCGGATGCCTCCTGCATCCGGACGCGATCGAGTGCCATGGAGTTCCTCCCGGATCGGCCCGGCGATGGTCATGGAAAATACGCGGACCGACAATACTCAGGCTAACATCCGCCGCATGGTCGAAATCCACCGCAGCAACGATATCGTCCTGATCTCCTTCCTGCAGGCGCTTCTGGCCGATGCGGGGATCGAGAGCATCGTCTTCGACAGCCACGCCAGCATCATCGAGGGATCGATCGGCGCCCTGCCTCGCCGGCTGATGGTCCTGAACGAGGACAAGGCGGGCGCGGTCGCGGTCCTGCGCGAAAGCGGCTACGGCGAGCGCGCATGAACACCGCCGGCAGCATCGACCACTTCCTGGGCGGGCGCCTGCGGATCCGCCAACCCGCCCGAGGACATCGATCGGGCTCCGACGCGGTACTGCTCGCCGCGGCAGTACCGGCCCGGGCGGGCGAGCGGGTGGTCGACCTCGGCACCGGCGTCGGCGTGGCGCTGCTCTGCCTGCTGGCGCGGGTGGAGGGGACCACGGGGCTCGGCATCGACATCGACGAGGCGGCGCTCGGGCGCGCGCGGGAAAACGCGGCGGAGAACGGGTTCGGCGCGCGGGTCTCGTTCGTGGCGGCCGATCTGAGGCACCGGATCGGCGGCGCACGGCCGGGCAGCTTCGACCATGCACTGGCCAACCCGCCCTATTTCACCGAGGAAGCCGGACCGGCCGCGCCGGAACCGGATCGCGCCGCGGCGCGGACGCAGGAGACCGGCGCCTTGGCGCATTGGATCAAGCGGGCGGCGGACCTGCTGCGGCATGGCGGGCATCTGACGCTGATCCAGCGTGTCGAGCGGCTGGAGGAGACGCTTTCCGCCTGCGCCGGACGCTTCGGTGGGATCGAGATCCACCCCCTGTGGAGCACCGAGGAAAGCCCGGCAAAGCGCTTCATCCTGCGGGCCAGGAAAGGCAGCCGCGCACCGCTCGCCCTCATGCCGGGCATCGTCCTGCAACGAGACGGCGTCTATACGCCCGCAGCCGAGGCGGCTCTGCGGGGCGGCGGCGCACTGTTCAGCCCGGCTGGGTCAGACCCGCCGCCTTGAGGGCTGCCGCCTGGCGCCTTGCCAGCGCCTTCTGGTCGAAACCCTCGATCAGGTCATGAAACAGCCGGTGCCAGTTGATCTCCGCCTTCAGGTGCAGGAAGACGCCGCCCAGGCCGATGGCGGCGCGGTCCATGAAGACGAATTCGCGCGGAGGCGTGACACCACCCTGCTCGCGCAACTGCTTTGCCACTTTCTCCGCCACCTCGCGGCCATAGACGCCGCTCTCCTCGAATTCCTGGATGCGGCGCGGCCGGTCCTCGAGCAGCGGCGCGTAGACGAATTCTGCCCAGAGGTTGAGCGTCTCGATCACCTCGCGGCTAAGGCCGGTGAAGCCCCAGGTCTCGTAGGCATGCACGGCGAGATCCGGATCGTTGTCGCGGAGCGCGCGATAGAGGTCGATCACGCCCGCCACGAACTTGGGGGCGAAGATCCGGATGCAGCCGAAGTCGAGCAGGTTCACCCCGCCATCCTCGCGGATGGTGTAGTTGCCCAAATGCGGATCGCCATGGATGCAGCCATAGCCGTAGAACGGCACGTACCAGGCGCGGAAGAGGTTCATGGCGATGGTGTTGCGAAGCTCGACCGGAGCTTCCTTGAAGTCGAGCAGCTTCCGCCCCTCCAGCCATTGCATGCTGAGGAGGCGGCCGGTGGAGAGGCCGGCCTCCACCTTCGGCACATGCACCCCCGCCTCGTCCTTCAGCATGCGGCCGTAGAGGTTCATGTGCCGAGCCTCGCGGCCGTAGTCGAGTTCCTCCCGCAGGCGCGCCTGGATCTCCTCGAAGATGTGGCGGGTATCGATCGAAGGATCCATCCGCCGATGGATTGAGAAGATGAGCTGAAGCTGCCGGAGATCGGCCTCCACGGCCGAAGCCATCTCGGGATACTGCAGCTTGCAGGCGAGGGCGCGGCCATCCAGGCTGGTGGCGCGATGGACCTGGCCCAGCGAGGCGGCGGCGGTGGCATCGCGCTCGAAACTGCCGAACCGGCCCTGCCATCCGGGTCCGAGTTCGCTCGCCATGCGCCGCTTGACGAAGGGCCAGCCCATGGCCGGGGCATTCGACTGCAATTGGGCCAGTTCCTGAGCGTATTCGCGCGGCAGGGCCTCCGGGATCGTTGAAAGGAGCTGCGCCACCTTCATCAGCGGGCCTTTCAACCCGCCGAGCGCCCGACGCAGTTCCTCCGCATTGGCGGCCTTGTCCACCTGCATGCCCAGGTAGCGCTGGCCCACCCAGCGCGCGGCGACGCCGCCCACGGCGCGACCGACGCTGGCATAGCGGCGGACCCGCCCGCCCAGATTGTTCGATTCCGCCATCACGCCCCGCTTCAGACCGTGGGGAGGGACTAGAAGCGTCCCTCGCGCCGATGATAGGCGAAGTAGATCACCACCAGCACCACGGCAAACCCGTACCAGGTCACCACGTAGGTCAAGTGGTTGTTCGGGACGTCGAGGCGTGTCTGCCCGCCGAGCGGCAGGCCACCCGGATTGGGCGTCGCATCGGCCTCGATGAAGAAGGGCGGGGCGTCGACGCCCATCTCCTTCGCCATGGCCGTCGCGTCGCCGTAGAACCACACGTTGCGCTTCAGGTCGTTGTCGGGCACGAACCAACCCTGGTGCCAGGGCTTGCGCAGAAGTCCGGTTACGGTCACCGGCCCGGCGGGCAGGCTCTCTGGCCGCGCCTCGCGCTCCTTGCGGGCCGCCGGTACCCAACCGCGGTTGACCAGCACGGTGCCGCCCTCGGCGCGATCCAGCGGCACGATCAGCTGATAGCCCGTATTGCCGCGCTGGGTCGTGGCGAGAAGATGCACTTCCCTGTCGTGGCGGAAGGTGCCGGTCACCGACACGGGCCGGTATTCCAGTGCCGCCGGATCGACGCCCGCGGCCGGCGGCAGGGGTATTGCCGGCAGCCTGGCATTCGCCTCGATCCTGGCGATGATGCCACTCTTCCAGGCGAGCCGATCCACCTGCCAGGTACCCAGACCGATCAGCATGACCAGCGCCGGGATGGTGAACAGGGTCGGCCAGAGAGCCGGACGGAATTTCACGTCAACCGAAGCCTTCGATGACCTTGTGGCGATACTGCAGCGCGATCAGGAGAGCCTTCAACGGGCGCAGCAGGCCGAGTGACAGGATGAGGATCAGCGGAAACCACAGGAGAACATGGACCCAGAGCGGAGGTTCGAAGCGTACCTCTGTCCAGAGCGCGAGTCCGACGACGATGAATCCGGCGATCATGCTGATGAACACGGCGGGACCGTCGCCCGAATCAACCTTGCCGTAGTCCAGTCCGCAGAGGGGGCAGGCCGGCCGAACCGTCAGGAAGCCCTGGTAGAGCGCCCCTTCGCCGCAGCGCGGACAGCGGCACCGCAAACCGGCGGCGAAGGGGGAAACGACCGGATGGAACGGTTCTACCAACTAAAGGGCGGCAGGCGTGGCGCTGCCCGCTCCCCACCAGTAGATGCAGAAGAAGAGGAACAGCCAGACCACGTCGACGAAATGCCAGTACCACGCGGCCGCCTCGAAGCCGAAGTGATGATCCGGCTTGAAGTGACCGGCGACGGCGCGGCCGAGCGTCACGAGCAGGAAGATCGTCCCGATCAGCACATGGGCGCCGTGGAAGCCGGTCGCCATGTAGAAGGTCGAGGCGTAGATGCCGTCCTTGAAGCCGAAAGCGGCGTGGCTGTACTCGTAGGCCTGGACACAGGTGAAGATCGCGCCCAGCACGCAAGTGAGAATCAATCCCTGGATCAGACCCTTGCGGTCGCCATGCAGCAAGGCGTGGTGCGCCCAGGTCACCGTCGTCCCGGAAGCCAGCAGGATGACGGTGTTCAGGAACGGCAGGTGCCAGGGATCGAACACCTCGATGCCCGGCGGCGGCCACTGGTGGTTCATGTTGACGTTGGGGAACAGGGCGGCGCCGAAGAAGGCCCAGAACCAAGCGACGAAGAACATCACTTCGGAAGCGATGAACAGCATCATGCCGTAGCGCAGGTGCAGCTGAACCACCGGGGTGTGGTGGCCTTCGTGTTCGGCCTCGCGGATCACGTCCCGCCACCACATGAACATGGTGTAGAGGACCATGAGGAAACCGACGAGCACCAAGGGTTTCCCCCACGGCAGCGAGTGCATGTAGAGCACCCCGCCCACCGTCACCACGAAGGCCGAGACCGCGCCCACGATCGGCCAGGGGCTCGGATCGACGAGATGGTAATCGTGTCCCTTGGCTTCGGTTGCAGCCATATCCCTCACTCCCTGGAGATGCTGGTCTTCGAAGGGGCGTCGACCGCCGCCGTGACACGGTTCGGCTTCGCAGGCGCCTCGAAGAAGGTGTAGGAAAGCGTAATCGTGTTGACCCGCGCCATCGCCGGATCATCGGCCATGGCCGGATCGACGAAGAACGACACCGGCATGTCGACTGACTGGCCCGGCTCGAGGGTCTGCTCGGTGAAGCAGAAACAGGCGATCTTCTGGAAATAGATGCCGGCCTGATCGGGCTGGACGTTGTAGGTGGCGGTTCCCGTGATGGCACGCCCGGAGCGGTTGACGGCCTTGTAGAAGGCCAAATGCTCCTCGCCCACGCGCACCTTCATCTCGACCCGCTCCGGGCGAAAGGCCCAGGGCAGGCCCTGGGCGGTATCGCCGTTGAAGCGGATCGTCACGACCCGCTCGCCCGGATTGTCCGGCGCCTTGGCAGCGACCTGGGTGGTCCCACCGAAGCCGGTGAGGCGGCAGAACATGTCGTAGAGCGGTACCGCGGCGTAAGAGAAACCGACCATGACGCCGGCGGCCGTTGCCGCCATCAAGCCGACGCGGCGGTTTCGGCGGGCGAGCGCGTCCATCAGGCAGCCCCCCTCATCTTCACGATGGTGACGACAAAGAAGATGAACACCAGGAGCAGCAGGAAGCCGCCGAGCGCGTAGTTCCGCCCGCGGCGCTGGCGATGCATATCCGAGCGGTCCATCACCCTAATTGCCCCGTGCCAGCGCTTCGCCGAGCAGGACCGCGAAGAGCAGGAAGAGATAGAGGATGGAGAAGCCGAAGAGGCGCATCGCCGCGCGATCGCTCGCCCGCCGCTTCAGGAGATGGGCCAATACCAGGAAGGTAGCACCGAGCAGCAGTGCCGCCAGCCCATAGACGATCCCGCCGAGGCCGAGGACGAGCGGTGCGGCCGTCGAGGCCACGAGAAGCCAGGAATACAAAACGATCTGGCGCCGGGTTTCCGCCCCACCCGCCACGACCGGCAGCATCGGCACGCCCACCTTGGCGTACTCGCCTGCTTTCACCAGCGAGAGAGCCCAGAAATGGGGCGGCGTCCAGAGAAAGATGATGGCGAAGAGCGCGATCGAACCGAGATCGACACCGCCTGTTACCGCCGCCCAGCCGATCATCGGCGGGAAAGCGCCGGCGGCGCCACCGATGACGATGTTCTGGGACGTCCGACGCTTCAGCCACATCGAATAGATCACGACATAGAAGAAGATCGTGAAGGCGAGGATGGCGGCAGAGGCCAGATTGACCAGCAGGCCCATGCAGGCGACGGCGAAGACAGAGAGGGCCAGCCCGAAGCCCAATGCCTCGCCCGGCGTGACGCGGCCGGCGGGAACGGGCCGGGACGCGGTCCGCGCCATCTGGGCGTCGATATCGGCGTCCCACCACATGTTCATCGCGCCCGACGCCCCGGCGCCGAGGGCGATGAAGAACAGCGCGACCGCGGCGATCGCGGGATGGATGCCTCCCGGCGCCGCCACCAGACCGACAAGGGCGGTGAACACCACGAGCGACATCACGCGCGGCTTCAACAGGGCGAAGAAGTCCGCCGCCGTCGCTTCCGAGACGCCGGTGCCGCCGAGTGGCGGCGCCTCGTTTCTGACCGTGATGTCCGTCATCTCGACCCGACCCCTGACCTTCCGGCCCTACTTGATGACCGGCAGGGTGTTGAACTGATGGAATGGCGGCGGGGAGGTCAGCGTCCACTCGAGCGTGGTCGCCCCCTCGCCCCAGGGATTGTCCGCCACTCTGCGCTTGGCCATGAATGCCTCGGCAATGACGTAGATGAAGAACAGTGTCGAGGCGAAGGAGATGTAGGAACCGAGCGAGGACACCAGGTTCCAGCCGGCGAAGGCGTCGGGGTAATCCGGGATGCGGCGCGGCATGCCGGCCAGACCCAGGAAATGCTGCGGGAAGAAGGTGAGGTTGACGCCGATGAAAGTCGTCCAGAAGTGGATCTTCCCCAACGTCTCGTTCAGCTCGTAGCCAGACATCTTGCCGAACCAGTAGTAGAATCCGGCGAAGATGGCGAAGACGGCGCCGAGCGACAGCACGTAGTGGAAATGCGCCACCACGTAATAGGTGTCGTGCAGCACGGTATCGACACCGGCATTGGCCAGCACCACGCCGGTCACGCCGCCGACCGTGAACAGGAAGATGAAGCCGATCGCCCAGATCATCGGCGTCTTGAGATCGATCGACCCACCCCACATGGTGGCGATCCAGGAGAATATCTTCACGCCCGTCGGCACCGCGATCACCATGGTGGCGGCGGTGAAATAGGCCTTGGTGTCGACGTCCATGCCCACCGTGTACATGTGGTGGGCCCAGACGACGAAGCCGACGAAGCCGATCGCGACCATGGCATAGGCCATGCCGAGATAGCCGAACACCGGCTTCTTGGAGAAGGTCGACACGATGTGGCTGATCATCCCGAAGCCGGGAAGGATCAGGATGTAGACCTCGGGGTGACCGAAGAACCAGAACAGATGCTGGAACAGGATCGGGTCGCCGCCGCCGGAGGGCTCGAAGAAGTGCGTACCGAAATTACGGTCGGTGAGCAGCATCGTGATCGCGCCGGCCAGAACGGGCAGCGACAGAAGCAGCAGGAACACCGTCACCAGCACCGACCACACGAAGAGCGGCATCTTGTGCAGCGTCATGCCCGGGGCGCGCATGTTGAAGATGGTGGTGATGAAGTTGATCGCGCCCAGGATCGACGAGGCGCCGGCGACGTGCAGCGAGAAGATCAGGAAGTCGACCGACGGGCCGGGATGGCCCGCCGTGGAGGACAGCGGCGGATAGGCCGTCCAGCCGGTTCCCGCCCCCATCCCGCCGGGAGGCCCGGGAACGAACATCGAGATGACCAGGAGCGCGAAGGCCGGGATCAGCAGCCAGAAGGAAATGTTGTTCATGCGCGGGAAGGCCATATCCGGCGCCCCGATCATCAGTGGCACGAACCAGTTGCCGAACCCGCCGATCATCGCCGGCATGACCATGAAGAAGATCATGATCAGCGCGTGCCCGCTCACCAGCACGTTGAAGAGGTGATGATCGCCACCCAGGATCCCGTCACCCGGGTACATCAGCTCGGCCCGCATCAGGACCGACATCAGCCCGCCGATCAGCCCCGCGCACACCGCGAATATCAGGTACATCGTCCCGATATCCTTGTGGTTGGTCGAATAGACCCAGCGCCGCCACCCCGTCGGGTGGTGGGCGTGGTCCGCATGGTCGCCGTGATCGCCGTGGGCGTGAGCGCCGTAGGAAGCCATGATCCGACCTCTTCCCCTCAATCCTTGGCCGCGGCAACCCGGGTCGACCCCGCCGCGCCGTCATCCATCGCAAACTTCACCTTCGCCTCGGCCAGCCAGACCGCATAGTCGGCCTCTGAAACGACGTTGACCTGGATCGGCATGTAGCCGTGCAGCGTGCCGCAGAGTTCGGAGCACTGGCCATAGAACGTGCCGGTCTTCTCGGCCTTGAACCACATCTCGTTGATCCGGCCTGGATAGGCATCCTTCTTGACGCCGAAGGCGGGAACCGTCCAGGCATGGATCACGTCGTTCGCCGTCGCCTGCACCCGGATGACCTTGCCGACCGGCACGACGACGGGATTGTCGACCGACAGGAGCCGCAATTGGCCCTGCTTCAGATCCTTCTCGTCGATCATCCGCGATTCGAAGGCGACCTTCTCGTCGGGATATTCATAGCCCCAGTACCACTGGAAGCCGATCGCCTTGAGCGTGATGTCGGCGTTCTCGGGGATGCGTTCCTGATCATACAGGATCTTGAAGGACGGCACCGCGATGACGACCAGGATCATGATCGGCACCACCGTCCACAACACCTCGATCAGGGTGTTGTGCGACGTCTTGGACGCCACGGGATTGGCCTTCGAATTGAACTTGACCATGACGTAGAGCAGCAGCGCCATCACGAAGATGGTGATGAGCGTGATCAGGATCAGCAGCAGATTGTGGAAGTTGCCGATCCCGTCCTTCAGCGAGGTGACGCTGCCCTGCATCCCCATCTGCCAGTCGTACGGTCGCCCCAGTTCCTGGGCCAGAGCCAGGGGCATCATCGCGCCCCATGCCACCGCAGCGGACAGTCCCGTCATCAGCGCGCGCCCAAGCCGCATGCCCGTCGCCTTTCCATTCCCAAGCCATGGGGCGTGCCACGCGAACCGACCCGCCCCTGAATTCCCGTGCTCGGGTTATTATAGGTATGCCCCCTGCCCCCCCGCGCGACATGTGGTCGCGCCGTAGGCATAAGGCGATGCAACACGATGAATTATATCACTTCCGGCGCCCGGGGCACCCGGTCTGTGCGATCCGCCGGCAAGATGGCGGCCGGGGGTCGAAAACCGCAATCCGGCGCGCTAAGTTGCACATGCACCTATCGAGGAATTGGCCGATGAGCGCGACGCCCACAGCAGCACGCGACCTGTTCTTCCAACGAGCCGGCCTCGATCAAAGCCGGGTCGAGCGCATCGTGGGCGGTGCCCTGACCGGGATGGACGATGGCGAGCTGTTCCTGGAATACGGCCAGTCGGAAGCCTTCGTTTTCGATGACGGGCGGCTGAAAAGCGCCAGTTTCGACACCAGCCAGGGCTTTGGCCTGCGGGCGGTGAACGGCGAATCGACCGGGTATGCGCATGCCTCGGAGCTGGACGAGGCGGCGATCAAGCGCGCCGCCGAGGCCGTCCAGGCTGTTCGGACCGGGCATGCCGGCAGCATGGCCGCCGCCCCGGCGAGGACCAACCGGGCGCTGTACGGCGCGGACAACCCGCTCAGCGAAGTCGGCTTCGAGAAGAAGGTGAAGCTGCTGCAGGAGATCGACGCCTATGCCCGGGCCAAGGATCCCCGGGTCAGGCAGGTTTCCGCATCGCTGGCCGGGACCTGGCAGGCGGTCGCGATCCTCAGGGCCGATGGACACATGGTGGAAGACATCCGGCCGCTGGTCCGTATCAACGTGTCGGTCGTCGTGGGCGACGGCGACCGGCAGGAAACCGGCAGCCACGGCGCCGGGGGACGTACCGGCTATCTCGCCTATCTGAACGACGGCAGCTGGCAGGGCCAGGTGGACGAGGCGCTGCGCCAGGCACTGGTCAACCTCGAATCGGTTCCCGCCCCGGCCGGCGAGATGCCGGTGGTGCTCGGCCCCGGCTGGCCCGGCATCCTGCTGCACGAAGCGATCGGGCACGGCCTGGAAGGCGACTTCAACCGCAAGAAGTCCTCGGTCTTCTCCGGCCTCATGGGCGAGCGGGTGGCGGCGCCCGGGGTGACGGTGGTCGATGACGGGTCGATCGCCGCCCGACGCGGTTCGCTCAGCGTCGACGACGAGGGAACACCCACCCAGCGCACCGTTCTGATCGAGGACGGAATCCTGAAGGGCCTGCTGCAGGACCGGCTGAACGCCCGCCTGATGGGCGTCTCGCCGACCGGAAACGGCCGCCGGCAGGGCTACGCCTACATGCCGATGCCGCGCATGACCAATACGATCATGCTGGCCGGCCAACGCGACCCGGCGGAGATATTGGCATCGGTGAAGAAGGGCATGTATGCGGTCAACTTCGGCGGCGGCCAGGTGGACATCACTTCGGGCAAGTTCGTCTTCACCTGCACGGAGGCCTATGAGATCGAGAACGGCAGGATCGGCCGGCCGCTCAAGGGCGCAACATTGATCGGTGCGGGTGCGGAGGCACTCAAGAAGGTGAGCATGATCGGCAACGACCTGAAGCTGGACCCGGGCATCGGTGTCTGCGGCAAGAACGGCCAGGGTGTTCCGGTCGGCGTCGGCCAGCCGACGATGCTGCTGGAATCGATCACCGTGGGCGGTACGGCCGCCCGCGCGGCTTAGGTTTGCCGGCAAGGGGCCTTCGATGAGCAATCGCGACATCCAGGACATTCACATCGCCACGCTGGATCCTGTCTGGGAGCAGATCCGCGCCGAGGCCATGCGGCTGGCGGCTCAGGAACCGGTGATGGCCGGCATGCTGCACGCCAGCGTCCTCAATCACCCGACACTCGAGGCCAGCCTCTCCTACGTGCTGGCGCATCGACTGGGCAATGCCGACCTTCCGGCCATGCTGCTGCGTCAGGTTTTCGACGAGGCGTATGGCACCATCCGAGATGCCAGTTCGGCCATCCGCGCGGATGTGGTGGCCGTGACCGAACGCGACCCCGCCTGCCGCTTCGCGGTGCAGCCCCTACTCTTCTTCAAGGGCTTCCAGGCACTGCAGACGCACCGCGCCGCGCATTGGCTGTGGACCCAGGGCCGAACCACCATGGCCTATTACCTGCAAAGCCGTTCGTCGGAACTGTTCGGCACCGACATCCACCCGGCGGCAAGGATCGGCTGCGGGGTGTTCATCGATCACGCGACCGGAATCGTGATCGGCGAAACCGCGGTCGTGGAGAACGACGTCTCGATGCTGCACGGCGTGAGCCTCGGCGGCACCGGCAAGGAACGCGGTGACCGGCATCCGAAGATCCGGCGCGGCGTCCTGCTCGCGGCCGGAGCCAAGGTGCTGGGCAATATCGAGGTCGGAGAATTCGCCAAGGTCGCAGCCGGGAGCGTCGTGCTGTCGCCGGTGCGGGCAGGCTGCACGGTCGCAGGGGTGCCGGCGCGCTATGTGGGCGAATGCGGCTCGGCACATCCCGCGCGGGACATGGACCAGCGGCTGCCGGGCGAGGCGTGAACGCGCGGGCAACGGCCCTATTCCTGCTTCTCTCCGCCAGCGCGGCCTCGGCCCAGGACGGATCGATCGTACCGCTCTGGATGACGCCGGAGGCCGAGATCGGCGCCATGCCCTCGGAGCGTCCAGCGGGGCCCGTGGCAAACGCGGGACATACTTCGGTGTGGCGGCTGGGCGAGCTCGCCTTCCGTTCACCTGAGACGCTCGGCGGCGAGGCCCGCCGCGCCGGGCTCTCTTGCAATTCCTGCCATCCGGGCGGTGGCGCCAACACCGCCTTCTTCATCGCGGGCCTGTCCGGAATCCCGGGCACGGTCGATGTGACGCACAAGGCGTGGAACCCGGCCGCCGAGGACGGCGTCTTCAACCCGAAGCGCATCCCGGTGCTGTGGAATGCCGGAAGGACAGCGCCCTATGGGTCCGGCGGCAGCTTCGGCGCCTTGGAAAGCTTCATAGGCCATGTCGTCCGGCACGAGTTCGCCGGCGAGATTTCCGCCCCCCTCCTCGCGGCGCTGAGCACCTATGTTGCGGCGCTTTCCGCACCCGCCAATGCGCAGGTCGCGGACGACGGCCGCCTGACCGCGCGCGCGCCCGCGGACGCGCACAAAGGCCGGGAGAGTTTCACCAAGGGCTGCGCCGGCTGCCACCGGCCGGAATCGGCCTTCCAGGACGGCAAACTGCATGATGGCCGGAACACCCCCTCGCTTCTCGGCCTGTCGGCGATGACGAGTTTCTTTCACGACGGCTCGTCGAGCGATCTCGGCGAAGCGATAGAGCGGCACGCCAGGCGCCGGGGCATCGGCCATGGCATACAGACGCGATCTTGGCTGCTGGCCTATGTGCAGGCTGTCGGTGCCATCGATCCGCCCGCGACGGTTGCGGTAGACATCGGCGAGGATGTCGAGCGGATTGCGCTCGGTGTCGGTGATCTGCGGTCACGGCCGGGCGGCCGGCCGGCGGTGACCGCAGGCATCACCGCGCGCATGCTGCGCCGCGAGGTCGGCCTCATCCATTCTCGCCTGCCAGAGGCGGCACATGCCGCGGCGCGGCAGGCGCTCGAGCGCTGGGCGAGTGCGCTACGGGAGATCGGGCTGGCGGTAGAAGACGAATCGCCCGCTCGCGCCGAAAGGCTGATCCGGGATCTGGCCCATGAGATCGCGGAGATACGTGCCGCAGTCCTGAACGCCGGGCCGACATCACTCTATCAGCGGGACCGCCTCGCCGCCTGGAAGGCTCTTCGCTAAACCGTCCGGCGGAGCACCATCACGAAGGGCTGCCGCTTGCCGTCGATCGGCTGGAAGGTGACCGCCTTGAGCCGGTAGCCGTTGAAGTTGCTGTACCGGCGCTTTTGTCCCTGAGGATCGGTGAAGGCTATGCCTCCGACGTCATCGGCACGGCCCACGATGACGGCGGGAAAACTCATTCCCCCGAAGCGCCCGACCACCGCATAGCCGAATCCCTTTTGCCGATCGGTGTAGTTCGCATGCTTGCGCCAGAGCTGGCCCTGGTCGATGTCGAAGAACAGGCGTGCGGTGGCCATGAGGAGGAGGCCGGCGCACAGCAGAAGCAGCCAGGAAGTACGCTTGCGGGGGGGCGGGAGACTCTGTCGGTCCGGATGCGGAGGCATCGTCGCGCTCGCAGGATCGAGGGCATCCGGAAAATTCTGCGCGAGGGCGATGAAGAATCCGTTATGGCGAAAGCCGCATCCGCCGCACCACGCCCGCAAGGCCCAGAAGCGCCGGCTCAGGGTCAATAATGACGGCAGCGGGGATCGGCGCGAGATAGGAACGAAACCGGCCCTTGGCTTCGAAACGCCGACGGAACGTCGAACGGTCCAATGTGGCGAGGATGCGTGGCGGGATCCCGCCGGCAACGAAGACGCCGCCCCTCGCACCGAAGATCAGCGCGAGGTCACCGGCGACGGCACCGAGCCATCCACAGAACATCGAGAGGGCGGCAGCCGCCACCGGACATGTCTGTGCGGCCTCGGTGATCGCGGCGGCATCGCGCGCAGGAACCTCGGCGCGGTCGATCGCGGCGATCGCCGCGTGCAGGCTTTCCAATCCGGCGCCGCACAACACGCGTTCGGCCGAGACGTGCTCGAAGCGATCACGCAGATGAGCGATGATCTCCTCCTCACGGCGATCGGTCGCCGCGAGTGTCGCATGTCCGCCTTCGGAAGCGACCGCCGTGAAGCTCTGCTCGACGGGAACGAGAGCGGCGACACCGAGACCGGTTCCAGGACCGAGCACGACCATCGGCGTGGCCGGATCGGCAGCCTCTCCGCCGAGCGGGTGAAGGTCGTCCGCTCCCAGTTCCGGCAGCGACCAGGCCACGGCCTCGAAATCGTTCAGCACATGCGCCGACGCAAAGCCGAGGTCGCGGGCGAACTCCGGCCCGTCGACTACCCAACTGTGATTGGTGAGATGGCAGCGGCCCGCTTCGACCGGACCTGCGGCAGCCAGGGCCGCGCCCCCTATGCGGCGATCACCAAGGAAGGCACGGGCAGCGGCCGCGAGCGTGGCGTGCTCGGCGACCTTGAGGCGCGCCACCTCCCCGATACGCGCCCCGTCGAAGAGGGCGAAGCGGACATTGGTGCCGCCGATATCGGCCAGCAGGGTCGGCAATCCGGGGACGGGCATGAGAGTGTGCTGGGTGGTCGAGGATCTAATCCTGCGGTGGCCTCCCGCCCCCGGCAAGGGGAATGGACCGGTTCGCGCCGGCCGAAGGGCGAGCCGTCGTCAATAGCAGGGCGAACCGCCGGGGCAGGTGCGGAAATCGGTCGGGCCCGGTACCACGACGGTGTTGGAAGGCGGCGGATTCACGACGGACGACTGCCCCCCGCCGCCGCAAGCGGCGAGTGCGAGGGGCGCGAGAGCGGCGAGGATCAGGGCGAGCACGCGCATGGCTTCTCTCCGGCACTATGTCCGAACAGAAACCATCGGGCACCGGATTGGTTGCTTGACAGCCCATCTTCGGCACGGCCCCAATTGCGTGGCTCAGGGGAGGAACGCCGATGAATGTCATGGATCAGCCGGTAACGATCGAGCGCCTGCGAGAAATCGGAAGTGCCTTCGCGCGCCACGACGTCGAAGGCATCGTGAATGCCTTCGCACCGGAGGGCGAGTTCCGCAATGCCAAGGGGCCGGATGTCTGGGGCCAGAGCTACAAGGGACACGCGGCGATCCGAGGCTATTTCACCGCCCTCTTCGCCAACAGCTCGGATGTGCGCTGGGACCACACGGCGGAGTTCGTACACGGCGATCGTGCGGTCACCGAGTGGCACCGCAAGGCGACGCTCGCGAACGGTGAGAAGCAGGAATGGCTCGGCTGCGACTTGTACATATTCCGCGCCGGACTGATCCTGCGGAAGGACACCTATATCAAGGTGGTCGGCTGAAGGCCCTCAGCCGCGCAGGTGGCAGGAGACCCAGTGACCCTCTGATGTCTGTTTCAGCTCCGGCTTCTCGGTGCTGCAGAGCGGCAGCTGGCGGATGGGACAGCGGGTGTGGAAGTGGCACCCGGTGGGCGGTCGGATCGGGCTCGGCACGTCGCCTTTCAGCATGATGCGCTGGCGCTTCACCGTCGGGTCGGGGATCGGCACCGCCGACAGCAGCGCCTCCGTATAGGGATGCAGCGGGCGGGTGTAGAGTTCGTCCGCCGGCGCGATCTCGACGATGCGCCCGAGATACATCACCGCCACGCGGGTCGAGATATGCTGCACGACCGAGAGGTCGTGGGCGATGAAGATGTAGGTGAGACTGAACTTCTCCTGCAGATCCTGCAGCAGGTTCACCACCTGGGCCTGGATCGAGACGTCGAGGGCCGAGACCGGCTCGTCGCAGACGATCAGTTTCGGCGACACGGCGAGCGCGCGGGCGATGCCGATGCGCTGGCGCTGCCCGCCTGAGAACTCGTGAGGATAACGCCGCATGTGACCGGCGGTGAGGCCCACGGTCTCCAGCAGTTCGACGATGCGATCCTCGTACTCCGTCCGGGTCTTGGCGAGCTTATGGATCGTCAAGGCCTCGCCGATGATGGCACCCACGGTCATGCGCGGGTTGAGCGAGGCATAGGGGTCCTGGAAGATGATCTGCATGTCGCGGCAGAGCGCGCGGAGTTCGCTGCTGCCGAGTTCGACCGTGTTGCGGCCCTCGAACCAGATCTCCCCCGAGGTCGGTTCGATCAGGCGCAGGATGCAGCGGCCCGTGGTCGACTTGCCGCAGCCAGATTCCCCGACCAGGCCGAGCGTCTCGCCCGCGGCGAGTTCGAAGCTCACGCCGTCGACGGCATGCACCTTGTCGACTTCCCGGGACAGGATGCCGCCCTTGACCGAGAAGTTCTTCACCAGATTGTTGACGCGGAGCAGCGGTTCGGTCATCGCGGAACGGTCCTCAGGCCTTGCTCACGGCAGGCGGCGTCTCACAGCACACAGGCGACCTTGTGGCCCGGAGCCACCTCGCGCAGCGGCGGCGTCGATGCCGTGCAGATATCGGTCGCGAAGCGGCAGCGGGCGGCGAAGCGGCAGCCCTCCTTCGGATTGAGGAGGCTCGGCACAACGCCCGCGATTGCTTCCAGCCGGGTCTTCTTGGTCGCCGCGGTATCGATCCGCGGGATCGAACGGATAAGCCCCTGCGTATAGGGGTGGCGCGGGTTGCCGAAGAGTTCGACCACCGTCGCCTCCTCGACCACCTTCCCCGCATACATGACGACCACGCGCTGGGCGCTCTCGGCGACCACGCCCATGGCGTGCGTGATCAGCATGACCGCCATGCCGACCTTCTCCTTCAACTCGGCCAGCAGTTCAAGGATCTGAGCCTGGATGGTGACGTCGAGGGCCGTCGTCGGCTCGTCGGCGATCAGGAGCTTCGGGTTGCAGGAAAGCGCCATGGCGATCATCACGCGCTGGCGCATCCCGCCGGAGAACTGGTGGGGATAGTCGTGCACCCGCCGCTCGGGGGTCGGGATGTTGACGAGGCGCAGCATCTCGATCGTCTTGTCCAGCGCGTCGCGCTTGTTCAGCCCCTCGTGCAGGCGGATCACCTCGCCGATCTGATCGCCCACCGTGTAGACCGGATTGAGCGAGGTCATCGGTTCCTGGAAGATGATGGCGATTTCCTTCGCCCGGATGAGTCGCATCTCCTCGGGGCCGAGCGGCACCAGATCGCGCCCGCGCCACAGGATCTGCCCCTCGACGATCTTGCCGGGCGGCATGGCGATCAGCTTCAGAACCGACATCGCGGTGACGGTCTTGCCCGAGCCGGACTCGCCCACCACGCCGAGTGTCTCGCCCCGGTTGATGGTGAGGTCGACGCCGTCGACGGCCTGGACCATGCCGTCGTCGGTGGAGAAATGCGTCTTGAGGCCGCGGATCTCGAGAAGGTGGTGCTCGGTCGTCGGAACCGTCATCGGCTAGAGCACCCTGCGAGGATCGAGCGCATCACGCAGCCCGTCACCGATGAAGTTGATGGTCAGCACCGCGAGGAAGATGGCGCCGCCCGGGAACAGCGCCCAATGCGGCGCGATATCCAGATAGTCCTTGGCATCGAGCAGCATGCGTCCCCAGGTGGGGATATCGGGCGGAAAGCCCAGGCCGAGAAACGACAACGTCGATTCGGCGATGATGGCGGCGGCGACGTCGATCGTGCCGGCGACGATCACCGGCCCGAGCGAATTCGGCAGGATGTGGCGCACCACCTGGCGGGGGGTAGAGGCGCCCAGCGCCCGCGCCGCCTCGACGAACTCCTTCTCCCGGAGCGAGAAGAACTGAGCCCGGACCAAGCGCGCCACCGGCATCCACCGGAAGCCGCCGATGACGGCGACGATCAGGATGAAGAGGCCGACCTCGGGCCCGGCGATCTCTTTCAGGGAGTCGCGGAAGAGATAGATGACCAGCAGCAGCAGCGGCAGCTGTGGCAGTGCCAGAAAAAGGTCGGTCAGCCACATCAGGCCGGCGTCGACACTGCCGCGCGATATACCCGCGATGGCCCCGATCACCACGCCGACCACGATTGCCACCACCATGGCAGCGAGGCCGACGGCGAGCGAGATTCGTCCGCCATAGAGCATGCGCGCCAGCAGATCCTGCCCCAGGTCGTCCGTGCCCATGGGATGGGCGAGCGACGGTCCCTGCAGCCGCGCGGTGAAGTCGATATCGTTGATGCTGACGGTCCAGACCATGGGGCCGAAGACCACCATCACGATCATCGTCAGCAGGATCACGGCGCTGGCCACCGCCAGCTTGTGGCGACGGAACCGGCGCCACGCTTCCTGCGTGGGCGTTACGTGCTTCGCCCGGCCGCCGGCGGCGCTAGCGATAGGAGATGCGAGGGTCGAGCCAGCCATAGAGGAGGTCTGCGATAAGGTTGAAGACGAGGACGAGGATGGCGAAGACGAAGGTCACCGCCATGATGACCGGCGTGTCGTTCGCCAGGATGGCGGTGATCAGGAGCGAGCCGATGCCCGGGATGCGGAAGATCTGCTCGGTGACGATCGCGCCGCCGAAGACCGTCGGCATCTGCAGCGCCACCAATGTCACCACCGGGATCATCGCATTGCGCACCACGTGCTTGATGATCACGACCCGTTCGGCGAGGCCCTTCGATCTGGCCGTGGTCACGTGATCGAGGCGGATCATGTCGAGCACGGCGGAGCGCACGTAGCGCGTCATCGAGGCGCCCTGGAAAAGGCCGAGCACCGCGATCGGCATGACCGACTGCTTGAAATGCTCCCAGTACCACTGCCAGCCCGTCGCGGCGATGTCGGTGCGGTAGACGAAGGGCAGCCAGTCCAGATAGATGCTGAACACCAGGATGAACAGCAATCCGGTGAAGAAGGTCGGCAGCGAGAAGCCGATGAAGGTGAGCAGGTTGGCGATCTGGTCGAAGATCGAATAGGGCCGCGTCGCCGAATAGACGCCGACCGGCAGCGCGATCAGGAGGCCGATGATCTGCGCGGTACCGATGATGAACAGCGTGCTCGGAAGACGCTGCAGGATCAGATCGTCGACATCGATCCGGCTGGCGAACGAGAAACCCCAGTCGCCCTGCAGCATGGCGGTGAGCCAGCGCAGGTAGCGGATCGGCACCGGATCATCGAGGCCGAACTTCTCGCGCAGGTTCGCGCGCACTTCCGGCGGCACGTTCGGATTGGTCGCCAGTTCCTCGAAAGGGTCGCCCGGCGCCAGCGCCAGGATGGCGAAAATGACGACGCTGATCCCGAGCAGGCTCGGAATGACGATCAGCAGGCGCCGAAGGAGATAGTTACCCACGAAGAGCCCTGGATTGAAGACGGAGTCGCCGGTTCAAGGCAGTGCTCTCCGCCCGCCTGGGCGGACGGAGAGCACCCTTGCCGTGCAAGGCTTATGCCTCGCGATACCAGTCCTTCAGGTTCCAGAAGTCGTTGTCCCAGCCGGACAGCACGACACGCAGCTTGTCGGAGACGGCGGCGACGCGGGGCCGGTAGACCACCGGGATCACCGCATTGTCGCCGCAGACCAGTTCGTTCATCTTGATGAACAGCGCCGCGCGCTTCACCGGATCGAGTTCACCTTCCGCTTCCTTGAAGGTCTTGTCATACTCGGCGCTCTGCCAGCGGGTGATGTTGCGCCCCTGCCACTTGTTCTCCTTGGTCGAGGCCTCCCACGAGCAGAACTGGTTCATGAAGCGCTCGGGATCGGGCTGCGTCATGGTGGTGGTGTACATCTGGATGTCGCAATAGAACTTCGTGTACGTGTCCGGATTGGCGACATCCGAGGAGAAGAACACCGAAGCGGTGACCGATTTCAGTTCCAGGTCGATGCCGGCCTTCTGACAGGCCTGCTTCACGATCGCCTGGTTCTTCTGCCGAGGCGCGTTGACGGAGGTCTGGTAGACCATCTTCAGCTTCTTGCCGTCCTTGGCGCGAATGCCGTCCGCGCCCTTCTTCCAGCCTCCCTCCTCGAGGATCTGGTTCGCCTTGTCGATGTTGAATTCGTACTTCATCGTCTTGGAGCGGAAACGCTCCGGATTGTTCAGGAAGTTGGCGGTCGCGACGCCGGTGCGGCCGTAGATGTGATCTTCCACCGACTTGCGGTCGACCAGCAGGCCCATCGCCTTGCGCACGGCGGGATCGCTCAGCAGCGGATGCTTGGTTTTCAGGCTGGAGCGCTCGCCGTCCACTTCGGTATTGGGGTCGGTGCTGTTGAGCTGCATATGCTCGATATTGCCGCCGGCGGTGATGACCGCCTTGCCCTTGCCGCCCTGCTCGAGGCGCTTGAGGATCTCGTCCTCCACCTGCATGTTCCAGGCGTAGTCGTATTCACCGGTCTGGATCACGGCGCGCGCGGCCGAAACGGCGTCGCCGCCGCCCTTCATCTCGATCGTGTCGAAGAAGGGCTTGTTGGCTTCGTGATAGTTCGGGTTGAGTTCGCCCTTGACCATGTCGCCGGGCTTGAAGTCGACGAATTTGTAGGGGCCGGTGCCGACGGGCTTCAGGTTGGTCGGCGCCTCGCGGGATTTCGCGCCCATGAAATCGGCATAGAGATGCTTGGGGATCAGCATGCCGGCGGTGCCGACGAAGGTGTCGGCCCAGAACGGCGTCGGCTTCTTGAAGATGACCTTGACCGTGTGGCTGTCGATCTTCTGAACCTCGACGTCCTTGTAGCTCCCGATCGTGACGGCGGCCGTGGCCGGATCCCGCGAGAACTCCCAATTGAAGAGGCAGTCGTCGGCGGTGAACGGCTTACCGTCGTGCCAGGTGACGCCCTGCTTCAGCTTCCAGGTCACCGACATGCCGTCCCTCGCCAGACCGCCGTTCTCGAGGCTCGGCACCTCGGCGGCGAGAATGGGGATCAGGTTGCCGTCCGAATCCCAGCCGGCCAGCGGCTCGTAGAAGATGCGGCTGCCTTCCTGGTCCTTGGTGCCGACGGCGAAATGCGGATTGAGCAGCGTCGCGCCCTGCCACCAGAGCACCTTCAGGGCGCCACCGCCGCCGCGCTTGGTGGGCTTGTACATCGACTTCGGCTGCGCCACCGCGACGCCGGAATAGGTCAGCATCTGTGTCGCAAGTGGGGCAGTCAGGCCCAGCGCCACCATTCTGTTGATGAAGCCCCGGCGCGACAGCTTGCCTGTCTTCACCTTGCCGATCAGTCCTCGGAGTGCCTTCTCGTCCATGGAAATTCCCCTGCTTGACCCGTCGCTTACGCTCTGTCTCACCATGCGGAAACAGCATGTGAGCCGCGACCTTCCGGCATACGTTAGACTATAATGAACCTGTAACGCATCCGGATTTTCGCGAGTCGTGTGCAAGCAGGAGTCGGGCCAACACCAAAGAACGATCTTTTGCGTGGCAGGACGGCTTGGCTTTATAGGAAGTTTGGCGCCGAAGGCGCCCTTGAGGTTGGTTGGGGGACTAGGATTCGAACCTAGACTGGCGGAGTCAGAGTCCGCTGTCCTACCGTTAGACGATCCCCCAGCAGGGCCGAGACCGGCCCGCCGTGTCGGTCGGTCTTAAAGCGCCTCGCGACCCGGAAGTCAACGCGTACCGATGCGGCAAAAGGTTAAGGTGGAGGGGCTTCTGTTGCCCGGCGCCCCTCCGAGCCGCGCTTACCTAATTAGGCAGCGAGTGCAACGCGATTGTCGTTGGCACTTAGGGTTTAGCCCGATAACGGCGGTACAATGCCGGGCAAAAGTCGGTCCTTTACCACGCACGTCGATCCTGGTTCGCCCCCATCAGAAACACACCGCCTGAGCTTTGGCCGCCGTGTGCTTTTGGTGGAGGCGCCGGGCACTGCCCCCGGGTCCGTAACGCTTATTCCAACCGGTGTTTATCGCCATAGCCGGCAAGCCGGCACAGCCAACATAGGTGCGATCGATCCCGATTGAAAGGGCCGTGCCGGGACCGATCGCCACCCTGCCTCATTTCGCGCCGGCGAGAGGCAACGGGTCGAGCGTTTCGGCAATCTTCACCAGTCGGGAGAACTCGGCCCGATAGCCGTCCGGGTCGATGCCGCGGGCTTCCTGTGCCAGACCCCTGATCGCCGCATAGGAGAAGCCGCCAAGCGCACTCTCGCGCCGCAGTTTCTGGGCGAAGGCCGAGACGGCGATGGAGAAACGGACGTCCGGAGCCGCCGCGATCCAGGCGGTCACGGCTCGCCCGACCGGCCACTCGATCAGCTTGCTCACCTCGACGCCGGGCTGCTTGTAGCGCAGGCGCAGGTGAGCGATCTCATCGGCATTGGTCGCGGCCGGCGGCTTGCCGTAGCGCAGCGGATCGGCATGGATCGCCGGACTGCCGACGGGTACGATCTCATAGAGCGCCGTGACCGAATGGCCGCTGCCGATCTCCCCCGCATCGACCCGGTCGTCCTTGAAGTCGGTCCGCTTCAGGAGGCGCGTTTCATAGCCGATCAGTCGATACTCGGCGACCAGGGCCGGATTGAACTCGATCTGGACCTTCACGTCGTCGGCGATGGGAAACAGGGTCGAACTGACGGCATCGCCCAGCACCCGGCGCCCTTCCAAGGCGGAGTCGATATAGGCGGCGTTGCCGTTGCCGGCCTGGGCCAGCTTCTGCATCAGGTTGTCGTTCAGGTTGCCGAGGCCGACGCCGAGAATGCTCAGATAGACGCCCGTCTTGCGCTTCGTCGACACGTAGTCGGCGAGTTGCTTGGGATCGGCGATGCCGATGTTGAAGTCCCCGTCGGTGGCCAGCACGATCCGGTTGACGGCCTCCTTGTCGAAGTTGCGTTCCGCCAACGCGTAAGCCGTCTGCAGCGCCTGGGCACCGGCGGTACCGCCGTCGGCGGCGAGGCCCTCGACGACGCGGCGGATGCGGTTCCGCTCGCGTCCCGCCGTCGGCTCCAGCGCCACGGCGGTGCTCGAGGAATAGGTCACGATGGCGATCCGGTCGTCGTCGCGCATCTCCGAAACGAAGCGTGAGAAGGCCTGCTTCAAGAGCGGCAGGCGGTCATCCGGGCCCATTGAACCGGACACGTCGACCAGCAGGACGATGTTGGTGCGTGGGCGTTCCTGGCGCGGAATGTCGAAGGCCTTGATGCCGACATGCACGATGCGGGTGTCGGCGTTCCAGGGCGTGGGCACCACCGTGACGCTGGCGCGGAACGGTTCCTCGCCCGCCCGCGGCGCGGGATAGGCGTAGGGGAAGTAGTTCACCATCTCCTCGACCCGGACGGCCGCCTGCGGCGGCAGCCGGTTCTCCCGCAGGAAGCGGCGCGCCACCGCATAGGAGGCGGTGTCGATGTCGATGGAGAAGGTGGAGACCGGTTTCTCGGCGACGACCTCGAAACCGCCGGGCGAGGCATCGGGAAAGCGGCTGGTTTCCTGGGGAGGAACCTGTGGCGCATAGGCGGCGCCGCGGGTAGCACCCATGGCGGTCAGCGCCGGAGGCGGAGCGCCAACGCCTGCCGATGACACCGAAGAATGCCGTTCCTCGCTGCATGCCGTCAGAACGGCAAGGCTGCAAGCGATCGCTAGCCACCCGAAGATCCGGTTATCCTGTCCCTGAAGCACTTTCCGAGCTCCCCACACTTATGGTTGCGGGGTTACGCTCCGGCCGCTTAGGGGCGGAAAGGTGGCGGCAAGACGGCCGAAGCGCGTCAGACGGCCGCCGTGGCGAGATGTAGGCCAGCCCGCCACGGTTCAAGAAAAAGGGCCGCCCTTGCGGAGCGGCCCTTCCTCGAAATCCCGATCGGAGACCGATCAGAAATCCATGCCACCACCCGGCGGCATCGCCGGCATGGGCGACTTCGGCTCCGGCTTCTCGGCCACCATGGCTTCGGTGGTGATGAGGAGCGAAGCGACCGAAGCGGCGTCCTGCAGGGCGCAGCGCACGACCTTGGTCGGGTCGATGATGCCGGCCTTGATCAGGTCGGTGTATTCGCCGGCCTGGGCGTCGAAGCCGAGCTTCACATTCTTCTGCTCGAGCAGCTTGCCGACCACGACGGAACCGTCGGTCCCGGCGTTCTCGGCGATCTGCCGCACCGGCGCCTGCAGCGCCTTGCGGACGATCTCGGCGCCGAGACGCTGATCGTCGTTTACGAACTTCAGGCCGTCGAGCGCGCGCGTGGCGTACAGAAGAGCCGTGCCGCCGCCGGGGACGATGCCTTCCTCGACCGCGGCGCGGGTCGCATGCAGCGCGTCGTCGACGCGGTCCTTGCGCTCCTTCACCTCGACCTCGGTGGCGCCGCCGACCTTGATGATCGCAACGCCGCCGGCGAGCTTCGCCAGCCGCTCCTGCAGCTTCTCGCGGTCGTA